>SAMEA3387476__coassemble_1047_pt1 | contig 70952 bp, 51 predicted proteins | sample SAMEA3387476__metabat2_low_PE_028 | metagenome-assembled genome bin SAMEA3387476 (sample SAMEA3387476) | Felis catus | biome: Faeces | place: United Kingdom | collected 2012
GTTATACACCATGGGGATGCATCGACCTTGTCAGTGCAGGAAGCGGTGAGATGGATAAGAGATATGGATTCATCTATGTGGATAAACATAACGATGGAACAGGAGACTTGTCCAGAAGGAAGAAAGATTCTTTCGAGTGGTATAAAGAAGTTATTTCAACAAATGGCGAAAATATCAATTAGTTGACAGGATGATTGTTAAAAAAGAGTGTCTATATCAAGGAACGATAAAAGGTTCTGATATAGACACTTTTTGCACGTGGATTCAAAAAAGAAGAGATTCGACATTACGGATTTGCATTTGAAGGAAAGAAAATTCTGATCGGGACGCGAGAATAATGTTACAAAACATAGTGAAAAAAGTGCGGAAAAACGTCACAAAAACTGATAAAAAACGCGGAAAAATGTAACGAAACACATTGAATAACCTCGGAAAAATGTTACAATACTAATATCAGGAGGTTGGAACAATGTTAAAAAGAGAAATCTCAGAGAAATTAATTTCGTGGAAGAATCAGAAGAAAAAGAAAGCACTTTGTATCATTGGAGCAAGACAGATCGGAAAGACAACGATCATCCGAGAGTTTGCGAAAGAGCAATACGAACACTTTGTTGAAATAAATTTCATCTTAGACAAAGGGGCGGAAAAAATTTTTGAAGGCAAATTAGATGCGAATACGATCATCGAGAATCTCACAGCGTTTAAGATGCAGAAATTAGAACCGGGGAAGACTCTGATTTTCCTCGATGAGATACAGGAATGTCCGAATGCAAGATGTGCAATAAAATTCCTTGTGGAAGACGGTAGATTTGATTATATAGAATCAGGATCTCTTCTGGGAGTTCGATATAAGGAAGTTCCATCTTATGCGGTAGGATTTGAAGAGATCGTATATATGTATCCAATGAATTTCAAAGAATATCTTACAGCGAATGGAGTACAGGAATCTACGTTAAAAACGTTACAGACCTGTTATGAAAAACATGAAGCGGTTCCAAAGGTGATGCATGAAACTTTGTTGAAGTTGTTTGCAACCTATATTGTTGTGGGGGGAATGCCGGATGTTGTACAAACTTATGTAACTACACATGATGTTGGAAAAGTAATACAACTACAGAGAAGTATCCTGGAATTATACAGACAGGACATATCCAAATATTCCGAAAGTACGGAAAAGATAAAAATCAAAGCAATCTTTGACAGTATTGCTTCGCAGTTAGATGATAAGAACAGGCGATTTTTCCTGAATCGGATTGATCAAAATGGAAGAATGAACCGGTATGGGAATGCATTTCTTTGGCTGAGTGACGCAGGCGTTGCACTTCCATCATATAATGTAACAGAGCCGCAGCCACCTCTGCAACTTAACGAGAAACGAAATCTGTTTAAGCTATTCATGGGAGATACAGGACTTCTGTGTGCTTCCTGTATGGAGAATATTCAATTTGAACTTTTACAGGGAAATATGGAAGTAAATATGGGAAGTATTTTGGAAAATGTATTTGCCCAGATAATAAAAGCAAATGGATTCTCTTTAAATTATTTTGAGTCTAAAAAATATGGAGAATTGGATTTCGTGATTCAAAATGGAATGAAAGTAGATCTTCTGGAAATAAAATCAGGAAACGATTATCAGAAACATTCGGCATTGAATAAAGTATCTGCGGTAGAGAACTGGGATTTTGGAAGAAAGATTGTATTCTGCAAGGGGAATGTGATGGAGAAGGAAGGAATCGAGTATTACCCTTGGTATCTGAGTATGTTTTATCAGCAGGAGAAAGAACCGGAGAGGTTTATCTATGAGGTGGATCTGGCGGGATTGTAAAAAGTTATCCACATTTTATAAACAAAAAAATTGAGTTATGAACAATAACGGAGAAGAGCCAATATTCGAGTTTATCCAGAAATATTGACTCCTTCTTTTTCGGGCTTATGAAATAAAGGGTGTAAGTTTTTCACCTATCCCCTATATTCCCCCGGCTGGCAGTGATACTTCTCTTGGAACTTCTTATAGAAGAAGGTGACATTTTCATATCCGGCTCGCTGGGCAATTTCAGTTATCGGAAGATTTGTCTGCTTCAGCAGGTTGGCAGCGGTCTGTAGTTTCTGCGCCTGGATCAACTGAATATAAGTCATACCAGTATATTTCTTGAGAAGACGCGTGACATAGTTTGGACTGATATGGAAAAAGTCAGCGACGGATTCCTGCGTACATGTTCTGAAATTCCGTTCAATATAACGCAGCATAGGAATCACAACACTGTTGTGTGAGTAGGAATCTTCCTTTGTCAAATCGTCTTCGTAGACATTGATCAATTCCGCCATGATCGTGTAGAAAAGATGCATGATGATATCCGTAGAATTAATGGATGGATCAAAGCACTCACAGAACAGTTCATTAAAGAACATTGGAATTCTACGGTCATTTTCTGAGTGGAAAAGCAGGTAGTGGTCATGGTCAGTCTTTTCGTTGATCGCATTGATAAAAAATCGGGAGAGTATACTGTCATTAGAAAACTGATTAAACATATGCTCACGCAGGAAGTCTGTCTTGGGGATAATACTGATCATGATATCATTCTCTCCAAGCGGAGCAATTGAGTGTGGGCAGTTTGTGTCAATCAGGAGAACCTGGTTCTTTTGCAGAGTGATCGGATGTCCGTCAATGACCTGAGGACAGCTACCGGAATAGACATAGTTGATTTCAATGTGAGTATGGATATGCTCCGGAACTGCGCTGAAACGGGAGTTTCTCTTAATTGATATCTCAGAGAGTTCTGCATTAAGCCCGGGAGCGTGAGAGGGTGGTTTGTTATCAAGGGAGAAATATGCAACATCCAAGTCCAATACAGAATATTCCACTCCATTATGTTGTTTCTTCGGCATATCTTTCCAGCCGTCGTAAATATATCCATTGCGATATTTTTCCTCACTAGGGGATAACGTGGTAAGATAATGATGTAACGCTTTCAGATTCATAAGATGGACACCTCCTTTGCATGAAGTGTATCAGACTGTGTGGAAATGGTCAATAAAAAGTGAGGAAACTGATATTTTTTTCTGCTACACAGATGGATATAATAGAGAGCATAGAGAAATGCATTTCGGGAAACTATTAGATTAAATGTGAGTGATGAATGGGAGGAACGTACATCATGGCAAAAGAAGATTATGGACAGCTGGCAAAGGAAGTAGTAGCTGCTGTTGGAGGTAAAGAAAATATTGTTAATGTTACGAATTGTATGACACGTTTACGTTTTGTTTTGAAGGATGATACAATTCCAAATAAGGATGAGGTCAGCAAGATTAAGGGTGTTAAAGGCGTTATGAATCAGGGTGGCCAGTATCAGGTGATCATTGGCACTCATGTAAGTGAAGTAGTTAAGTTTGTAAAGACAGAAGCTGGAATCACAGAGAACAGTAAGGCGGTAAATAAAGAAGATTACCAGGTGATGAAAAAAGACAGTCTTTGGAATCGTTTTTTTAAGGTGATCTCAGGATGTATCATGCCAATGATCGGGCCAATGATCGCAGGAGGAATCTTGAAAGGAATCCTTGTGATTCTTACAACAGCAGGTGTACTTGCAAAGACAGACGGAACATACCTTGTACTTTATGCAGCGTCAGATGCGATTATGTACTTTATGCCGATCATCGTAGGATTTTCCTGCGGAAAGATATTCGACTGTAATCCATATACGACAGCTGCAATCGGTGCAGCACTCGTATATCCGGATCTGGTAGCGGCTATTGCAGCGGAAGGTGGAATTACATTCCTTCACATTCCGGTATCTACAACAACTTATGCGAACACATTATTCCCGATCATTCTGGCATCTTTCTTTGCAAGCAAGGTAGAAAAGCTGGCAAAAAAAGTGATTCCGCAGATGATTCAGTTAATGATTGTTCCTACGATTGTACTTGCAATAACAGTACCGCTTTCCTATCTGGTGATCGGACCGGTTATGCAGTATGTTTCTAATGGACTTTCTACAATAGTTTGTGGCATCTTTAACTTTAGCCCAATCCTTGGAGGTCTGCTCTTTGGAGCATTCTGGCAGTTGGTTGTTCTCCTTGGTTTGCACGCAGCATTTATTCCAGTACTGATGAACAACCTGTTTACACTTGGAAGCGATCCGATCAACGCAATTCTCGGATTGACAGTATGGGCACTTGCCGGAGTAGCACTCGGATATTCACTTAGAACAAAAGATCCAGATAAACGTAGTGCGGGATTAGGTAGTTTTGCATCTGCGCTTTGCGGAGTTACAGAGCCGGCCATCTATTCCATTGCTGTTCCGAATATGAAATTATTTGCCTGCGCATGGGTAGGTGGAGGAATCTCCGGTGCAATTCTCGGAGGGCTCGGAGCTAAATTATATGCACTTGCAGGAGACGGACTCTTCCGTATTCCTGGAATGATCAATCCGGCAGGACTGGACATCAGTTTCTATGGATTTATCGCGTGTGCAGCACTCGCATTTATAGTGTCAGCGGTACTGGCATACATTGTACAGGGAAAAGAAGAGAAGAAAAACTAAAAGCTAGTAATGATACAAGGGAGACAGAAAATGAAGAACGGATTATATCCATTTTTTTGGCAGCATGGAGAAGAACATGCGATATTGAGTGAATATATGGACAAGATAGCAGAGAGTGGGATGAAAGGGGTGTGCATAGAGGCACGCCCGCATCCGGACTTCGTTGGAGATCAGTGGTGGAGCGATCTGGATCTAATTCTTGCGAAAGCAAAAGAAAACGAGATGAAAGTCTGGATCCTCGACGACTCCCATTTCCCAACAGGATATGCGAATGGTAAAGTGAAAGAATGCTATCCACAGTATTTGAAAAAATATCTTGCTATGCGCCGTTATGATGTGCAGGGACCGATGCGTCGGATGCGTATCGATCTGAAACTTTTGAAAGGAAGACCGTGGGACAAACCGGATCCGGAACAGGAGATCCTGAAAGTCTACATGGCAAAACGAATCAGTCGCTATACTGAGCCGGGAGATCCGATCAATGCAGAGACTTTGACAGATATCACAGAATGTATGGATATGGAAAAACGCCTTCTGACACTGGATGTTAAAGATGGTGCGTGGAGTATTTTTATTCTGTATCTGACTAGAAAAGGTGGTGAAGAGGCGACAAAAGATTACCTCAACCCGCTCATAAAAGAAGCAACACAAGTTCTCATTGACGAGGTTTATGAACCGCACTATGCACATTATAAAAATGATTTCGGAACGTTGATCGAAGGTTTCTTCTCAGACGAACCGAGATTTGGAAATGAAAAAGGAACGGAAGCACGAATTGGATCTGACATGGTTCTTCCATGGAGAGAAGGACTTGAAAAAGAACTGGGATTTGATGCAAAATATCTGCCGCTCTTATGGGTAAATGCAAATGGAGCCGAAGCAGAAATCCGTTACCAGTACATGGACTTGATCACAAAGCTGTATCGTGATAATTTTACAAATGTTCTTTCAGACTGGTGTCATGCACATGGTGTGATGTATCTTGGACATACAATTGAAGACAACGGTGCACATGCAAGACTCGGTTACGGAACGGGACATTATTTCCGCGGCCAGGAGACGATGGACTACGCAGGGATCGATGTGATCGGAGGTCAGATTGTTCCAGGGATGAATTATCATCATGACGCATTCAATACAGGTGGAAGTAATGGAGAATTTTATCACTATGCACTCGCAAAACTGGCTTCATCCGCAGCACATTTAGACCCGCTCAAGAACGGTAATTCCATGTGTGAAGCCTTCGGAGCTTACGGATGGAACGAAGGACTGAAGATGATGAAGTGGATTGCAGATCATCTGATCGTCCGTGGAATCAATCATATCGTTCCACATGCGTTTGACCCGAAGAAATTCCCGGATTTCGACTGTCCGCCGCATTTCTATGCGCATGGAATGAATCCGCAGTTTCGGTATTTCTCAACATTCAGTAATTATGTGAATCGTCTGATGGAATTGTTCAGAGACGGAACACACCCGGCGAAGGTCGGAGTACTCTATCCGGCTGAGCAGGAATGGGGCGGAGAGTATATGCCAATCGAAAAACCGGCAAGAGCACTGACGGAACATCAGATCAGCTTTGATATCATTTCGCTGGATTATCTTGCAGGAGCAGAGGTAAAAGAACAACAATATGTCATCAATGGACAGAACTTCGAGGTAATGCTTGTTCCTTACAGCACCTTCCTGCCACAGCAGGGCAAAGAACTTCTTGGAAGATTAGAGCAGTCGGGAGTTCGTGTGATCTATCTTGAAAAAGAGATTTATAACTTTGATATGCAGAAAGAATTGGGACAATATCAGGCAGTAAAATTTACTAATGCGTATCCGGAGCTTGTAGTCGGAGAATATATGAAAAATAATGTGTATTGTCTTATGTTATTTAATGAAAATATTGGAAATACAATCGACACAGAAATGACAATTTCAGACGGAAATGCAGTCTACCGTTACGATGCATTTGCCAATACTTTGACAGAAGTATCACAGAAATCACAGCTCATTCTGCAGCCATATGAATCAGTGGTATTTCTTCAGGGAGAAGAAAATCAAGTGAAGGTGATCGCGGAAGAGTTGGAGGCCACTTTCACTGAAGGATTTGATAGAGGAAGTGGCAAGAAATCATTTGGTACAGATGATAGAATGGAAGACAGAACAGATCTGCTTCCGGAAAAATGGAAAGTAACATTTGCAGACAGTTGCTCCTATCCAGAATTCATAGAAACAGTTCCGACAGAAAAGTTGGATCTGATCAGCAGCACTACAGGATATGAAAACAAATCCGGAACCGTGCGTTATGAAGGAACAACCAAGTTGGAAAAGAAAGATATAGAAGGAAGTATTTGGCTTGATCTGGGCAATGCCTATGAAACAGCGGAAGTGTTTGTAAATGGAAATTCCGTAGGTGTTCGTATCTGTAAGCCATATCGATTTGAACTGACAGGACTTCTCAGAGAAGGAGAGAATCAGCTGGCAGTCGAAGTGACGAATACACTTGGTACACAGATGAGAGATGCAATCAGCCATTATCTTCCAATTGAACCGTTTGGTGTTGAAGGAATGGTGCGTCTTTACATGGGAAAATAAATTTGAAAATCAGAAAAATTCAGCAGGAGGCAGTAAGATGAGTTTACCGGAAAATTTTTTGTGGGGCGGCGCAACAGCAGCAAATCAGTGCGAGGGTGCATATAATGTGGATGGAAGAGGACTGGCAAATGTCGATATATGTCCGGCAGGAAAAGACCGATTCAAGGTAATGCTTGGACATGGAGAGACACTAGAGCCGGATACAGAGCATGTCTATCCGGCAATGGAAGGAATCGACTTCTATCATCATTACAAAGAAGATATCGCACTTCTTGGTGAAATGGGATTCAAGACCTTCCGTCTGTCGATTGCCTGGTCAAGAATCTTTCCAAACGGTGATGACGCAGAACCAAACGAAGCAGGACTTCAATTCTATGAAAATGTATTTAAAGAATGCCACAAATACGGAATTGAGCCGCTTGTTACGATCACACACTTTGATTGCCCGATTCATCTGACGAAAGAGTACGGAGGCTGGAAGAACCGAAAACTGATCGAGTTCTATAAGAAACTCGTAACCGTACTTTTTACACGCTATAAAGGTCTTGTAAAATACTGGCTGACATTTAATGAGATCAACATGATTCTTCACCTCCCATTTATGGGGGCAGGACTTGTCTTCAAAGAAGGAGAAAATGAGACACAGGCGAAATATCTTGCGGCGCATCATGAGCTGGTAGCGTCTGCAGAAGCAACAAGAATCGCTCATGAGATCGATCCGGAGAATAAGGTCGGATGTATGCTGGCAGCAGGACAGACGTATCCGTACTCCTGTGCGCCGGAAGATGTATGGAAAGCGATGGGAAAAGATCGCGAAAACTACTTCTTCATCGATGTACAGGCAAGAGGTGAGTATCCGGCTTATGCAAAGAAATTTTTCGAAAGAGAAGGAATCCAGCTTGATATTACAGAAGAAGACGAAAAGCTCTTGAAAGAAAATACAGTTGATTTTGTTTCATTTTCTTACTACTCTTCCAGATGTGCAAGTGCGGATGCAAGCGTTGATACAACAGATGGAAATGTATTCGCAACAGTCAAAAATCCATACCTGAAAGCAAGCGAGTGGGGATGGCAGATTGATCCGTTGGGACTTCGTATTACAATGAATGCACTGTATGACAGATATCAGAAGCCGCTCTTCATCGTAGAAAATGGACTCGGAGCGGTAGACCAGCCGGATGAGAACGGCTATGTAGAAGATGATTATCGTATAGAATATTTGAAAGCACACATTTTAGCTATGATGGACGCCGTAGAGATTGACGGTGTGGAAATTATGGGTTATACTTCATGGGGATGCATTGATTTAGTTAGTGCTTCAACCGGTGAAATGAAAAAGCGTTATGGCTTTATCTATGTTGACAAAGATGATAATGGAAAAGGCACGCTGAGACGTACAAAGAAGAAATCATTTGACTGGTATAAGAACGTAATTGAAACCAATGGACAATGTTTAAAAGAAAGAGGCGAGAAGTAGGTATGTTTTCATTTTTCAAGAAAAAACAGGCTCCTGCAGAAGAGAATAAGCCATTCGTTGTAAAGGCTTATCTGTCAGGAAAAGTAGTACCAATCGAGGAAGTAAAAGACGAGGTGTTCTCATCTAAAGCATTAGGTGACGGACTTGCAATCGAGCCGGAAGAGAATGTGATCGTGGCACCATGTGACGCAACAGTATCTGTACTGATGGAAGGCTCCAGACACGCAGTCGGACTTACACTTGCGAACGGAGTAGAGATTCTGATCCATGAAGGAATCGACACTGTGAATATGGAAGGTGACGGATTCGAGTACTTCGTAAAAGAAGGAGATAAGGTAAACGCAGGAGACAAGCTGCTTTCATTTGATCCGGAGAAGATCAAAGCACACGGATATGAGAAAACATGTATTCTCGTAGTTACAAACGGAGACGATTATCCGGATATGAAGCTGCACACAGGAATGGATGCAGTACAGGGCGAGACAGTGATCGCTGAATTTTAATATTGACTTTATGAAGATTGACCGCTGAGAATGGAGCAGAGTTTTGAAACCGTTCTCGGTGGTCTTTCTTTCTTTGTAAAGACGAAACGTTTCACTTTTGGAAAAGTAGAAAACTTATAAATATAACTCAGAATGGTAGTGGTGATAGCTAAATAGAAATAAAGGATAAGGCATATAAAAGAAAAAATAATACAAAATACATAATGTGTTTTTAGACAAATCATAATAATGTGTCTAAAGTGCAAAAAAATGATAAAAAAATACGAGAAAACAGGTAAAAATTGATAAAACATAATTGACAAGAGAGTATCTGTGTACTATAATCTGCTTGACATAAGAAAGAAGACTAAAGTCTTAGATTTGAACGAACCGTTTCACTAAGGAGAAACAGGAAATCAGGACAAAGGAGTCGATGATGTAAATATGAAGAACGATTTGAAGCATCTAAGAAGAAGCGAATTGATTGATCTGATCTATGAGATGAAGAAGCGGGAGATAGAGCTTCAGACCAGGCTGGATGAGGCAGAGGCAAAGCTTCAGGCCAGAGAGATCACGATAGAGAAGGCGGGATCGATCGCTGATGCGGCAGTGCAGCTAAGTGGCGTGTTTCAGGCAGCACAGGAAGCTGCTGACACCTATCTTAAATCGATAAAAGCAAAGGAAAAAGAATTGGCGAAACTGACAAAGCAAGCCAAAAAGAATAGGCGAGATTAGAGTAGTGAAGAAGAAAGAACGTCCAGTTAATATCCCTACAATAGAAGAAGTTGAGAACGAACAGAAGAGGCTGAGACACCGGGCGGTGTATCAAAGAACACTCCGCGGTACGATCGCAGTGCTGCTTGTAGTTGCAGCAATCTCGGTTTTAGTGGCGACTTTATGGATGCCGGTTCTGCAGATTTACGGTTCATCTATGTCACCGACATTGGAAGCTGGGCAGATTGTAGTATCGGTGAAGACCAATCAGTTAAAAACAGGAGAGGTGGTTGCATTCTGGCAGGGGAATAAGCTCCTGATCAAGCGCGTGATCGCAGGTCCGGGACAGTGGGTTGATATTGATATGGACGGAAATGTGACGGTTGACGGACAGACACTGGACGAACCGTATCTGACAGAAAAAGCACTTGGAAATTGCGACATTGATCTCCCACATCAGGTATCAGAAGCACATTGGTTTCTGATGGGAGATAACAGAGATACATCGGTCGATTCAAGAAGCACCGCAATCGGTGATATTTCAAAAGACCAGATAGAGGGACAGATCATATTCCGAATCTGGCCGTTGAATAAAATAGGAAGCATACAGTGAGATAATTAGTTTAGTTTTTATAAGGTATCGAAGGGAAGACTGACACAGGAAGGCAGCAGATACACACCAGAAAAAAGAAGGTGGATTTGTGCAGAATAAAGGAACGGATTATATCAGAAGATTATTAAAAGACAAAACCCGGTTAAAACGGTGGAGAAAGATGATTCTGTGTCTGTCCTGTGTAGTTGTTTTCTGTACGGTCTATGCGCTGATTCTCCCGGCAATCACGCTGGAGAGAAAGACAGTCTGTGGTCAGGAAGAGCATAGCCATACAGAAGAATGCTATGCGAGTGACGGACAGCTGACTTGCGGAAAAACAGAACACACACATACCGAATCGTGTTATGCAGATGATAAGACATCGGAAGATCAATCAGGGGAAGATTCACAGCAGACACCAGAGCAGAACCAGACAGAAGGATTGGAGCAGAATCAGGAACAGAATCAAAATCAGAACCAAGACCAGAGTCAAAGTCAGAATCAGGTTCAGACATCGGATGATGAAAATGTAGCTCAGAACGGAGAAAATAGAGATACAGCAGGAACCACAGCGGATGAGACATCTGGTAATGATGAAGAAAGTGTCGTGGCAGGGAGTGCACCGGCGCCGGCAGCAGAGGGCAAAGACGGAACAGGAAGTGCGACGACAGTGGCAGAAGGGTTTGATTTGAGTGCGGATGAACATAGGGGTAATGTAAAAGATGTCAAGCTGCAATATTATAATATGAGTACTAAGGTATGGGTGGATATTCCGAAGAGCGGAGGAGGAACAATTCCGGGAGATGCGGAAATCAAATTGATAGTTAACTATCATAACGTACCAATAAGTCAGTTAAAAGACGATTATTCATATACTATGACTTATGATATGCCAGAAATTATGCGTCATGTAAAAATAGAAGGCGAAGGCAAGATTATGGAAGGGAATAATCAAGTCGGAACGATTACCGTTAAGGGGCGAAAGATAGTTATAACATTTGCAAAAAATTATCTTGATAAGCTTACGGAAACAACTATCAAAGGAGATTTCTACATAAAAGGTGGAATAGATTTAAGTAAGTTACCAGAAACGGGAAAAACGGAAGTGACAACTGCCGGGAAAAAATTCACTTTAGACTTTGGAGAGGATCCTATTGCACAGTATGGGAAAGTAGACATTAAAAAAGAATGTGCTGATAAAGTGATTTCTAAAGCAGACGGAGATTACATTTCGTATACGATTACTGTTACAGCGGGAGAAGATGGATGTCCGGATGTTTCAGTAGTTGATACATTTGGGAATAGAGCAGAGTGTGTAAGCAACTATGTAGGAATAGAAAAGACGCAGCAAACACTTAAAAGTAAGAGTGAAGTGAGCGAACTGAGCCCATATGAGGAAATTGATACTGATAAGACGCATGGTTCTATTTATATTGGAAAATCAACTACAGATACAGAAAACCCAATCCCAAAAGAAAATACAACGGGCGCTGATGAACTCGGCAGTATGGTCTGGAAAATTGGAGAAATGAAAGCTGGAGAAATCCGGAAATTAACTTATTATGTAAAGTTAAAAGATGGACTCTATATGAATCAAATTCCGTCAATTGATAATCAGGCGAATGTATATTCCAAGAAGTATTACAAGGGATATGGGGAGAAATCTTTTAAACCAAAGATGAACTATGATATGACAAAGATATCAGATCAAGGGGCTGTGCGGAACGAAGATGGAACTTATACAATAGAATATAAGCTTGTATTTACGCTGAAGAAGGATCCAAGTAATTATCCGTTGAAAAATTTTAAATTTTTGGATTACTTGAATCATAATGATAATTCAACAGATAGCAGAATACTGCCATATATCAATTACGATTCAAGCTCTTTTCAATTAGAAAAAAAGGGTGATGGTTCCGATTCATATCAGAAAGTTGATGCAAATACATATGAAATAAAATGGTCAAAAGACAAAAACACATATGAAAAAACCTGGTCGGCAGAGGCTAAATGTTTTAGTCTTTCAGGAATCGAAGAAAATCCTCTCATAGTGAATCCGGGAGATTCGTATCGTTTAACATATCGTGTTACTGTACAGCCGGAAGCAATGGCAGTCATGAAAGCAAATTCAGTGCAGGTAAAGAACAGATGGATTGTTGCGGCATCAAATGCATATAACGGGAGGTTTGCTCCAGGATTTGAAGCTGTTAGAAAAGATGTAACTATCGATGGTTACACATGGAATGAAAAAGTGGTCGGAAAAGGAAGCGAGAGCGATCAGTCGATTAAGTTTGCAGGAAGTGATAATCGATATGACCTGACAACAGGAAAAGTAGAAAAAGATACTTCAGCAGCAACTGCTTTTACTATTCCGGCAGGAAGTTATCCATATGTCGTAAAAGTTAATGAAACAAAAAATGATTGGGATGCAATAGGTGTGTCAATGACGGATACATTGACTCCTGCCGATAAAATCCAGTATACCGGATATGTAAAGGTTGAGGCACGTGAATATAATGCAGATAGTACAAGCGCAGACAAGTACGAGGTGAAAGAAATAAAGTGGGTGAAAATTGATGGATTAACAACATTCACTTTGAAGCCGTTAGATCTTGGATGGGAAAATAATAAAAACTATGCATATAGATTTACATACTATGCAACGCCAGTGAATAAAGATTCATTCAGTGAAGTGCCTGCAAATAATAAATTTGAGTTGAATGGAACAGTCGGAAGAGGAGGAAAAACATTCAATATTTCTGGAATATATTCTCAAACTGATATAACAATCTCCGGAAACTATAATATGAACGTTAAAAAGGAAGCCTGGTATTATGAGAAAGCGAAAGACGAAGCGACAGAATGGACAAACGGAAAGATATACTGGGTGATTGAGGTTAGTGGAACCGCAATTTTACAAAATACAGCTTTTAAGGATAAGATTGTACCGAATAGTGAAGATACGAGCTTAAAAGATTCTTATTTACATTCAGATTCTCTGGAAGGAATCTATATTGGAAAGCTAGAAGAAGGAAAGACAATCACAGGGTATAAGACACTGGAAGAATTAAAGGAAAGTGGAAATCTTGAAGCGGTTACATCAAAGTTTACAAATCCTGAATTTAAAAATAGTACAGGATTTCCAGAAAAGGACAATTTTAGCGAGTTTACTATAAAAGCAAACGAAAAAATTGAACTCGGAGAGAACAAGTTATATTTTATCGTACAGACAGAACCAAAAACATTACCAACAAACTATCGTGATTCATTTACTTATAGGAATGAAGTCAGTACAAGTGATGATGGTGAAAAATGGATTCCACAAAGTACGGCAGATAAAAACCTGTGTGGTGGTGCAGCTATCCTGAAAGAACTTGGACAGACATTTACTTATGATGGGACTACAGTAATAAGTAAAAAGGATGGCAAGGATGATGGAAACGCAGATAGGATTGTAAAGGAAGAACTTCTGGGTTCGGGACAGTATGCATCTTGGGCATTCAAGCTGAATTATGCGGGGGAATTGTCGGGAACTTATCGAGTATTGGAGACAATCCCAGATGGGATGGAACTTGCATATATTCGTATTAAATGGGTAGGACCAGAGCAGAAAAAGCAAGGTTTTGTAGAGTCAAAAACAATCACAGGTCTTGATTCAGGATGGGTAAAGAAAACAACGCAAGCAAAAACAGATGATGATGCGGACGGTGTGAAGACAACTTCATATTATGTTAAAGGAAATCAGGCATTAATTGCACTGGGAGATTTTTATCCGGGGAAATTACCAGATACATATTCTGTCGATGTGCAGGTCGTATGTAAAGTAACTGACCCAGAGGTATTACTTGGTGGAGTGGAAAAGAGATTTGTTAATAATGTAACATTGCAGACTGAGGATGGACAAGATATTCGTTCAGCGTTTGCTACAGCAGTCATAAAAACAAAGAATCTTGATAAAAAAGTGAAAAATACTGAGCCGAATAAAGATGAAAAAGTTCATTTTACAATCAAAGCCAATGAACTTGGACAGACATTGCCGACAAAAGATGGCGAAACGCTGAAGTTGATTGATAAGCTGAGCCCTACGTTGATTCTTGATACGTCGACTATTAAGGTTGTTAATTCAAATACAAGCGCTGATGTAAAATCTACAGCTTCACTTGGAGCGGATAATACACTGGAGATACAGATACCGTGTAATGAACCAGTTACGATTACCTATACCGCGACGGTAAATGCACCGCCGGATCAAGAGGTTTCATTTTCCAATAGTGCATATTGGGAGAGTTATACTCCAACAAGCGGTTCTGGCGTGAAAGTGGATAATTATTCATATTCAGCGGGCGGAACGATAACAACTGGAGATAACATTAAATTGAAAATCATTAAGAAAGACCAAAATAATCTGTCACTCAATTTGAGTGGTGCAAAATTTGAGATGGTGAAGTGCAAAAGAACTGCTACTCCAGGAAGTAAAGAAGGAACAATTACGGAAATGGATGGTTCTACAAAATGGACAGGAACGACGGATGAAAGTGGAACAATAGTTTTTGGGGATGGCGATCCTAAAGATCCAACAATGGATTATAATACAATCTATAAAGTGACAGAGATAACAGCTCCAGATGGGTATGTCAAAGATGATACGCCATATTATATCATGGTTCCAAAGGAAGAAACTGATGGAAAGTATTCAGAAGAGGTGCAAGGTTGTATAGACGATCCGCAGATTAAAAAACAATATATGGCAACCTATGAATTGACAGTTACTAATCATAAAGGTGAGATTACTGTAGAGAAGAAGTTTAAGAATCCAGGTGGTCAGGATTCAAATCCAGTGAGTGGAATATATAAGTTTGGACTTTATGAGAAGAATGATGCAACCAATCAGGATGGAACATCTACTCCAAAGCAGACAATCTATATTTCATATACTGCGGGAGAAATAGGCACAAAGTCAAATAAATTCGTTGACCTTGATTTAGCAAAGACCTACTATGTCTTTGAACTTGATGATCAGGGTAATCCAATCAAAGATTCCTCCGCAGTTGCTACTGTGAAAGGAATGGAATACTTTACGTCATATGCGACAACAAATTCTGAAAGCACAACAGAGCCAAACAGTGCAACCAACGGTGACACGGTAACCGTTACAAATCAAAGCCGTGTGAATAAACTGCCTTCCACAGGCAGTTGTGGAGTTCTTATTTACAGATTGGCAGGAGCGATATTAATACTCTTCGCAGTAGTGCTTATGCTGATGAAATATAAAGAAACAAAAACAAGAAACTAACAAAAGAGAGTGTGCTGCACCCCGGAAAATTCGGGGGGCAGTAACAAAAACAAGGAGGAAGAAAATGAAAATAATCAAGAAGATTGCCGCCATAATGCTCTCAGTTATGATGGTATTGGGAATGTGTAGTGTAGTAGGAGCTGAGGAGAATACAACGAGTGGGACGTCAGCTCCAACAGGAAGTATTACGCATTAATAATGCGGCACCTGGGGAAACATATAATATTTATCGTATTTTAGATTTGGAGAGTTATAGTGGAGGAAACTATGCTTATAAGTTAAGAACAGATACAGTGAGTGGATCGACAAAGAGCTGGAGTGACTTTATTCAAAGTACTGAAATAAAGGGTAAATATGTAACTCTTGATGGAGAGTATGTAACTTGGAAAGAGGGAGCAAGTGTTGAGAAATTCGCAAAAGCAGCACTGGCATATGCAAAGGATTCAACAACAAAAATAGATCCGGATGAGACGAAGACGTTAAGCAATTCAGAGGCATCAGCAACATTCTCAGATCTTCCGCTTGGCTACTATCTTGTAGAAACAAGTATGGGAACAGTACTTGCCCTTAATACGACAAATCCAAATCAGGCAATTAGTGAAAAAAATACTGCACCTACAGTAGAAAAAGAAGTAAGTAATGCTTCCGATGGAACTTATGGAGACACAAGTACAGCTAGTATTGGAGATCCTGTATATTTCAAAACGACAATCCATGCGAAAAAAGGTGCACAGAATTATGTTCTGCATGATACGATGAGTGAAGGATTGACTTTCGATAAAAAATCTATTGAAGTGAAAAAAGACACTACTACGAAACTCAATACTCCTTCTGATTATAAATTAGTCACAGATAGTATGAGTGACAACTGTACTTTTGAAATCGAATTCACAGGAGAATTCTGCAAATCCATTACAGCGGATACGGATATTATCGTTACGTATTCTGCAACATTGAATGAGAAGGCAGCTATTGGTAGTACAACAGGAAATACTAATACAACACAATTGTCATATGGTGGCAATAGTAAAACAACAGAGGATAAAACAACTACTTATACATTTGAAGTTCCGGTGTTCAAATTTACAATGCCGAAAGATGCATCAGCAGGTAAAAAAGGACTTGCAAATGCTGAATTTACATTGAGTACGAATGCTAATGGCACGAGTCCAATTAATTTAGTAGATATTACACCAACAACGTCAACTACAGATAAAACTTACCGCGTAGAAACGGGAACAGCATCAACAGGAACTACTACAACAACTACTGTAATAACACCAAAATCTGGTAAGTTCACAATCAAAGGTCTCGCTGCAGGTACATACTACCTCACAGAGACAAAACAGCCAGACGGATACAACAAATTGAAAGATCCAGTGAAGATAGAGATTAAAAAAGATGGAACAATTACTGTTGGAACTGAAACCATTACATCAGAAAATCCAGTCAAAGTCGAGAACAAAACCGGTTCTATGCTCCCATCCACAGGTGGAATGGGAACAACTCTGTTCTACATTTTCGGTGCAATCCTTGTAATTGGATCCGGAGTTGTACTGATTACAAAGAAGAGAATGAAATAATGACATCGTAGTTCACAGCAATTGTGAGCAATGACAAAAGAAGTAATTTTGCTGTACGGGGAATGTGTTTTATCATTCCCCATACAGCAGCAAGGAGAGGATTGTAACATGAGAAAGCATATTTCAACAATAATTGCGGGAATCATCTTTCTTACAGGCTTGTCCTTACTGCTGTATCCGACAATTAGTAATTTCTGGAATTCGAAGCATCAGACGCAGGCGGTTGCGGATTATTCGAAGCAGATAGAGAAGATGGATGATCAGGAGAAGGAGCAGGCGCTGGCGGCGGCAGAGGAGTACAACCAGACGTTGGTTACGAACGGAGGACGCTTTACACCATCAGAAGAGGAAGATGCTTTATATGATAGTCTTCTGGATGCAAATGGAACCGGAATGATGGGATATATCACAATTCCGGAGATTCGCTGCAAGCTTCCGATTTATCACGGTGTAGAGGATTCTGTTCTGCAGGTTGGTATCGGACATATTGAAGGTTCGTCTCTTCCGGTTGGAGGAAAGGGCACACACTGTGTATTATCCGGACACAGAGGACTGCCGAGTGCGAAGTTGTTCACAGACCTTGATAAGTTGGAAAAGGGGGATATCTTTCTTCTGCACATTTATGATAAGGTATTGACGTATGAGATTGACCAGATCAGTATTGTCGAGCCGGAAGATTATGGCCTGCTTGAGATTGAAGATGGAAAGGATCTGTGTACGCTTCTTACATGTACACCATATGGAATCAATACGCAGAGACTGCTGGTGCGCGGACATCGGATTGAAAATCGTTCGGGAGATGACTCCAGAGTGACATCGGATGCGGCTGAGGTAAGCAGTTTGACAGTTGCGGTATGTGTTGCGATTCCGCTTTTAATCATTAGTTTTCTTGTAGTGGATCTATCAATCCGGCGTTCAAGAAAGAAGCAGAAAAAGTAGAGGAAGATAAATTGATCAGTGGGAGGGATAACATGCGAAGTCCAAAGAAAAGAATCCGCCACAGAGACAGGAATTATATGATATATGTACTGACATTTCTCATTGCGCTGACCGGGATGCTCGGAATCTCAAAGGGCAATCTGGTTCAGGCAGCGGAAGAAGAGAGTACACAGAAGGGAAGTATTTCGATTGTCTGCCCGGTTGAGGGGATGGAGTTGTCTCTGTACCGTGTGGCAGAGTATGAGGAGTCGGGCAGTTTTACATTGACGGAACAATTCCGGAAGTATCCGGTCTCACTGGAGCAGAAGAGCCAGGAGGGCTGGCAGGGTGCAGCGGATGCACTGGCGGACTATATCAGACGTGACGGAATCACAGCAGATGCAGTGCTGGCATCAGGTTCGGACAGGAAAGTATGTTTTACAGATCTTAACCGAGGTCTTTATCTTGTGCTGGGACAGACAACAGAGCTGCAGGAAGATGGAAAGACACAGATCTATGAGCCTCAGACAGCATTGATCGCATTGCCGGAGGATTCAAAGGAAACTTCCGAGGGGAAAGATCCGTACCAGGTGACAGCGGTTCTGAAGTTCGAGAAGAACGACAAGCCTGGAAAGCCAGAAGAGAAAGAAGAGACGAAGATTCATGTATTGAAAGTGTGGAAGCAGGATCAGGAGGAAGAACGTCCGGAGTCTATCGTGGTAGAGCTGCTGCAGATGGATGTGGAGGGGAATACAACAGTCGTTGACCGCCAGACACTTACGAAGGAGAATCAGTGGTCCTATACTTGGAAAAATCTTTCTGCACAGATGCGTTGGAGTGTGTCAGAGGCAGAGGTGCCGAAGGGGTATACTGTTGCTGTTACGCGTGAAGGAAATACAGTTGTCTTGACGAATACAGCAAAGAAGCCGGGAAAGTTGGATGGAGAAGTGAATCCACCATCGAAGAGGACGACGGGTAAAACAACAGACAAAACATCAGACAAGCTTCCACAGACAGGACAGCTCTGGTGGCCGGTACTTGTGCTTTTGTTTGCAGGTGCGATCTGTCTGCTGGCGGGAAGAGTTTTACGGGATAGAAAAGAAGAGAAGAATCGATGAGCAAGAAGAAAAAGAATCAGATAGGAAAGATATTTACAATCACAGGGTTGCTGCTTTTCGCGGCAGCCCTTGCTCTTTCTGTATACAATCTCTGGGACGGTTATCGGGCAGAGCAAAGCAGAGAGAAGCTGTTGGAAGAATATAGAGACAAAAACCAGAACATTTCTGATGAGGGAGAGCAGGCAGAAGAATCTGACGGACAGATACCGGATTATCAGCTGAATCCGGAGATGGAGATGCCGGAGATTGCATTAGAAGATCTGGACGGCGCGGCATGCATCGGAGTGCTTGAGATACCGGCGATCGACTTGAAGCTTCCGGTATTGAGCGAATGGAGCTACCCGCTTCTGAAGAAAGCACCTTGCCGCTATTCGGGCAGCGCTTATCTGGATAACCTCGTGATCGCGGCACATAATTATAGAACACATTTCGGGAAGTTGAAAGAACTTGAGACAGGTGACGAGGTGATCTTTACAGATGCGGCCGGGAATCGGTTCGAATACAAAGTGGCGGCGGTAGAGGCACTGACTCCACAAAGTGTGGAAGATATGACGAGCGGAGAGTGGGCGCTGAGCTTGTTCACCTGTACGCTGGATGGAAAGAACAGGGTGACAGTGCGGTGTGACTTCACTGTTTTACCATAGTGAATTTTGTTATAGAATGGCGCTAAATCAGCAATAATTTGTATAAGATTAGTCTATTCTAATCTGAAGGGAAAATGTTATACTAAAGGAAATGAGTAATATGAGGCTATCATCTTATGAAATTATTAGTAACTGGAAACATCGGATATATCACAACTGAATTTATTAAGGAGGCCTTCCCGGAGTGTCAGATTCTTTTGCTTGGAGAGACTGCATTAAAGTCAGATCGTCGCAAGGGGATATCGGTACATCCAATGCCACACGCAGAGAAGGAATTTGAAGATATCTTTAAGACTTATGAATTTGAGGGTGTGATTTACTTTTCTAATTATCTCACCTTTCATGGGAAGAAAGACGGTGAGCTTGAGACTTTACGTAAAGTATTACATTATTATAAAGGAAATACGAATTCACGACTGCTGTATATTACCGGTCCGGAGGGTTTGTATGAAGAAACGACAGGAAAGACATTGATGGTTCATACCGTAGAGGAGTTCTGCAGGCAGTATTGCGAACTGCATCAGATTTCTGTTAAGATTCTGCGTGCGCCGTACCTTTATTCCGGCACTTACGAGGAGGATTATTTCTTTCAATTATTTTCGAAGGCACTCCATCAAAAGTCGATCCTCTTTGAAGAAGCACCATCTCAGGAAATGTATTTTCTTGCGTTGAGTGATCTTGCGGACCTGTTATATAAGATTTTTGATAACTGGAATGAGGAGAGTACTTATCTTCAGATTCCGCAAGTGTTTCATTTTACCTTTGAACAGCTCGGAGAGAAGCTTCAGCAGATATTTCCATTCGCACACATTACATATCTTGCAGATGCGATGATTCAGGAGAGAATAGTCAATGACAAGATGTTGAGGAATGAATATAGCTGGTTTCCGAAGATTTCTCTTTTGGAAGATCTCTCGGAAATATATGCACAGTATTGTCAGAAGACAAATTATAAGATTCGAAAGATAGATGTTTTGAAGAGCTTTTTCAACAGTCATGCGACAGTTGTAAGAATCATCGAGCTGTTGCTCACATTTTTAGTGTTCGAGGTACTGAACCGAGTGGCAGGGAATCAGGTGCAGTTTAAGATGATCGATCTGCGGCTGGTATATATCGTGCTGTTCAGCAGTTTATACGGTATTAATTATGGACTTGCATCAGCAGGACTGGAATCCCTTTCGCTGTTGGTGGCATATGCAAAGACGGGAATCGGATGGACGACACTTTTTTACGAACCGTCGAACTGGATTCCATTTATCTTTTATTTCGCTGTCAGCGCAATCTGTGGATATGTACGATTGAAGAATACTGAGAATGTTCGGTTTATGAAAGCGGAAAATAAGCTTATTTTAGATAAATTCTTATTTGCGCGGGAAATGTATCAGGAGACGCTTCGGGATAAGCGTCAGTACAAGAAGCAGATTCTGGGAAGTCGAGACAGTTTTGGTAAGATTTTTGATATTACGAAAAAACTGGATGTCTTTCTTCCGCAGGATCTTTTTATCGAGACGCTTCATGTAATGGAATCTGTTCTTGAGAATCATACGATTGCAATCTATTCAGTGGGAAAGAAGAAGCAGTTTGGACGACTTACGATCGCATCACAAGGAATGAAAGATGTGTTTGCCACTTCTATTTGTATGAAGGATTATCTGGAGGCAAAGGAGACCGTAGAAGCCGGAAATGTATGGGTAAACAGGGAGTTCCTGGAAGGATATCCAATGTGTATGAAAGGAATTCAGAAAGACGGAGAGCTTGTAATGCTGATTTTTATTCAGGATGTAAAGGGCGAACAGCTTTCTCTTTATTATCTGAATTTGTTCCAGATTCTCAGTGGACTGGTGGAAACAGCTCTTTTGCGTGCACTGGAATACCAGGAGGCAATTAAGAACAGGCAGTATGTGGCAGGTACAAGTACATTGAAACCAGAGTATTTTGAAGAACGATTGTATTCATTCCACGCTATGAGAGAAGAACAGCTGGCATCCTATACGCTTCTAAAACTGGATTATCCGCAGATGTCACTTGCAGAGGCGGATGCAGTGCTGCAGAAGTCTGTCCGTGAAAATGATGTCTGGGGAATTTCTGAAAAAGAAGAGCTGTTTCTCATTCTTTCGCAGACGGACAGGAAAGTATTGCCGATCATTCTTGCGAGACTGGAGAAGAGTGGATTTATATGTCATGAAATCGATGCTGTCGAGAGTGCGGATTAAGTGAGAAAAGAAAGAGAAGCGAAGAATTATTGCCGGTCGCAACAGATTGTGACCGGCATATTTGTGGGAGAGATATTATGATTCAAACAGTGCTTGGGATACTTCTGATCCTATTACATATTGTTTGTTGTGTGTTGGTCTGGATGGGAATAAAGACACATTTTCTGAAAGTGAAAAAATATCTGATCGGACTTGTAGTCTTTGTTCCTTTCTGGGGGACGATATGTGTGCTGCTTTTGCATTTGCAGAGGCTGACGAAAAGAGATAATAGAATAGAGCCGGGAGTGGAAAAGCTTCGTGTGAATGAAGAGATTTATAAAAATATTTTTCAGGCAGCTTCTGATATGGATGAGAAGATTGTTCCGCTGGAGGAAGCTCTTCTAATCAATAAGCCGGGGGTACGACGTGAGCTGATCATGGATGTGCTAAACGACGATCCGGAAGAATACATGGACATTTTGAAACAGGCTCGTATGAACGAAGATGTAGAGGTAGTTCATTATGCGATCACAGCTATGGTTGAGCTCTCCAAAGAGTATGACTTCCGGTTGCAGAAACTGGAAAAACTGTATGCGGCATCTCCGAATGATCCCGAAGTTCTGGATCAGTATTGTAATTTTATGGAAGAATATCTGAATCAGGGGATTCTGGAAGCACAGATGGAGAAAGAGCAGCGGGTTCGTTATATCCGGCTCTTGAATCAAAAGCTGAAGATAAAAGCAACGCTCCATACATGTGTGTGCCTGTTTAAAAATCTGATGAAAAACGGAGATTATGTTCAGGCGGGAGAAATTCTGGAACTTATGGATCAGAAATGGCATCACAGAGAAGAATTCTGGACTCTGAAGATACAGTATCTGGCGGAACGTAAAATGGCATCTGAGTTACAGAAGTGTTTAAGACAGATGCAGGAGGAACACATTTATCTGTCTTCCAAGAGTAAGGAGGCATTGGATTTTTGGTTAGATTAAAATCATTGAAAACATTTCCGTTTAAAAGCATGTTAGTAATCCTGTGCGTCTTTATGATGATGGCAGTTGTTCTTTTTGCTGAACGAAGTGGCATTCAATATACAGAAAAGAATAGAAGAGTTGCGTATCTCGATCGAGAAGAGGTAGTCACCGAACAGACGGCTGTGAAGTCATTGCCGAAGACCTGTCTGGTCCTTCGTAACAGTGCGGATGAAGCAAGTGAACAGGCCTGGACACAGTTTCAGCAAATATTTAAAGATATGAAGGTTGGGACGGACGTAGTCGATTTGAAGAGTGATTCTGTGATCCCTGACTATGATGAGTATGAAACAGTGGTTGTATTATTAAGTGATATCAGTCCATTGAAAGAGAAACTTTTGGAACTGTGTGACTGGGTTTCGGAAGGTGGAAATGCACTCTTTGCGATGACTCTTCAGAAAACGGCATATACGTCGATAATAGAGCAGAAGCTTGGAATTATTTCTTCAGGTTATGAAAATACGGTTGTAGACAGTATTTATTTTGAACCGGGGTTTATGCTTGGCGGCGGGCAGGCTTATGAAATCACAGATCCATATGATTCTGCCTGGTCAGTACAGCTGAGTGAGCAGGCGAAGGTTCATGCGCAGGTAGAGGATGAAAACGGTCAGCCGGTTATCTGGGAAAATCAATATGGAAAAGGAAAGTTTGTAGTAGATAATTTTGGATTGTATGAGAAGGCAGTCCGTGGATTTTATGCAGCGTCTTATAGTCTTCTTACGGATGTCGGTATCTATCCGGTGATCAATGGATCAGCATTTTATCTGGATGACTTCCCGTCACCGGTTCCAAATGGAGACGGTACTTATGTGAAACGTGATTATGAGATGAGCATCAGCAATTTTTATATGAACGTATGGTGGCCGGACATGCTGGAACTTGCCTCTGATCATGGTATCCGTTATACAGGTGTGATGATTGAGAACTATGGGGATGCGACAGACGGGACGATCGAGAAGCAGAAAGATACCAAACGCTTCGAATATTTTGGAAATATGTTGCTCCATCAGGGCGGGGAGCTCGGATATCATGGATACAATCATCAGCCGTTAAGCCTCCCAAATACGGACTATGGCGATGTGCTTCCATATGACACCTGGAAAAATCAGTCGGCGATGAAAAAAGCTGTAAAGGAACTGGTACGATTTGGCGATAAAATATTTCCAAGCACATCGATGTCGGTTTATGTACCACCGTCCAATGTATTGTCGGCAGAAGGTAGGAGAATGCTTGCAGAGGATTTTCCGCAGATCAGGACGATCGCCAGTAACTATTTCACCGGTGAGTTTGCTTATGTGCAGGAATTTGAAGTGGCGGAGGACGGTATTGTGGAACAGCCTCGTATCATTTCAGGTGCGATCATTGATAGCTATATGAAGATGGCAGCATTGTCTGAATTGAACATGCATTTTGTGAACAGCCATTTTATACATCCGGATGATCTTCTGGACGAAGATCGTGGTGCGGCACTTGGCTGGAAAAAATTGAAAGGGAACTTAAGTGATTATATGGACTGGCTGGATGATTCAGCACCGTCCTTGAGACAGCTTACAGGTTCGGAACTGTCCGGCGCGATCCAACGCTATGGAGCGGTCACATTTACAAAGACAGTGACAGATCAGGAGATCAGACTGGAACTCGACAATTTTTATGATGAAGTGTATTTTATGGTGCGGATCAACGAAGGAACACCGGGAGATGTTTCGGGAGGAAAACTTACGCATTTGACCGGAAATCTCTATTTGCTCAAGGCAAAGGAGCCGACTGTAACCATCGAGAAAACAGAATAAAATACGAAGCAGTAAAATGCGGCAGATAAGGAGTTAGTTGTGAGAATCTGTCTTATATTAGAGGGATGTTATCCCTATGTGTTTGGCGGTGTATCCACATGGATGCATCAGTATATCAATGAAATGAAAGAGCATGAGTTTGTTCTGTGGGTGATCGGAGCAAATGCGAAGGATCGAGGGAAATTTGTCTACGAACTTCCTGAAAATGTCGTCGAGGTCCATGAGGTTTTCCTGGATGATGCCCTGAGGCTGAAGGATTCAGGGAAAATGCTTCATGCTTTTACGGAGGAAGAAAAGAACAGCTTAAAGGAGCTGATGCTGTGCAAACGTCCGGACTGGGAGGTTTTGTTTCACCTCTATTATGACCAGAAACTGAATCCGATGTCCTTTTTGAAAAGTGAAGAGTTTTTGAATATATTGACAGAGTGCTGTATAAAAGATTATCCATATACTCCGTTTGCGGATGCATTTCACACGATGCGCTCTATGCTGCTTCCGGTTCTTTATCTGATGGGAAGTGAAGTGCCTAAGGCAGATGTTTATCACGCGATCTGTACGGGGTACGGAGGACTTCTTGCGTGTCTCGGCGGATATGTCTATAAGAAGAAAGTGCTTTTGACGGAGCATGGAATTTATACAAGAGAGCGTGAAGAAGAGATCATCCGTGCAAAATGGGTACAGCCGGCATTTAAAAAGCAGTGGATCGCTTTCTTTTATATGTTGTCGGATATTATTTATACGAGAGCCTTTTCTGTCTCAGCGTTGTTTACCAATGCTATGCTTGCACAGATTCAGATGGGATGTGACAAGGAAAAATGTCGTGTAGTTGAGAACGGAATCAATTACGAACGACTCTCTTCTATTCCGTTAAAAGAAGAAGACGGATGGGTTGATATTGGTGCAGTTGTGCGTCTGGCACCGATCAAGGATATCAAGACAATGATTTATGCGTTTTATGAGCTGTGTACGAAAAGAGATCATGTGCGCCTCCATATTATGGGAGGCGTTGATGATGAGGAGTATGCGCAGGAATGCTATGCGCTGGTCGATCAGTTACATTTGGAAAATGTGATCTTTACAGGCCGCGTGGATATTATCTCCTATATGGAAAAGCTGGATTTTACAATTTTGACGAGTATATCAGAAGGACAGCCGTTGTCTGTCCTGGAATCATTTGCCGCAAGGCGTCCTTGTGTGACTACGGATGTGGGCTGTTGCAGGGAACTTCTGGACGGGAACGAGGAGGACTGTTATGGATCCGTAGGATATTGTGTTCCGCCAATGTATCGTGAGGGACTTGCGCAGGCAATGGATCAGATGTGTGCTTCCAGAACGCGAAGACTTCGTATGGGCGCAAATGCACAGAAACGGGTAAAGGCGTATTATCGAAAAGAAGAAATGATTGAAAAGTATCGGAAGATGTATCGGGAGGTGGAAGAGGCAGATGGCCGGAATCGGATTTGAGTTAAAGAAATTATTCCAGAAAAGTGGAATTGCATCGACTGCGAAAGCCTATGGATATGCCGGAATTATCTGTACAGGTCCGATGTTGCTTGGTATTGTATTGCTGGTTGGGATTACCTTTATCTGTGATCATACCGGCGCGACAAGGCATAACCGGGAGCTTTTAAACTGTATGATTACTTATACACTTCTCGCTTCGCTGACTGTGACAAGCTTCTTTTCTATGGTTGTGACGAGATATATTGCGGATATGTTGTATGAAGAACGACATGAAACAGTGCTTCCTTCCTTCTGGGGATCGACAACGATTCTGCTTGTTGTCGGTGGGATCATGTACGGAATCTTTCTTTTGTTTTCCGGAATCAATCTGATCGACCAGTTTTTGTGTCTGGAGTTTTTCGGAGAACTGATCGTCACATGGAATGCGATGAGTTATCTGACCGCGATAAAGGATTATAAAGGGATACTTCTATCGTTTGTGTCGGCAGTGACAGTGTCGCTTTTGATTGGAGTTCTACTGGTTTTGATCGGAATTCCACATGTAGAGGCAATGATGATTGCTGTAACGATCGGATATGGGATCATGCTTCTGTGGGACGTGACACTGCTATACCGTTATTTTCCACAGAGTGAGAGCAGTGCATTTTTCTTTCTGCGCTGGGTGGATCAATTCCTTCCGCTTGCTTTTATAGGCTTGTTTACGAATATCGGACTTTTTGCACATTTGGTTATTATGTGGTGTAGTCCGATCCATGTACATGTACAGGGGTTATTCTATGGTGCTCCGTATCACGATGTCCCTGCAATGATCGCATATCTGACGATTCTTATAACGACAGTTAATTTCGTTGTGTCGGTGGAAGTGAATTTCTATCCGAAATACAGGAATTACTACAGTCTGTTTAATGACAGAGGAGAAATTAAAGATATTTTACAGGCAGGAAACGAGATGAAAGAAGTTTTGAATATGGAGTTGAAGTATACGGCACTGAAGCAGCTTCTTACAACGGCATTGGCGCTTTCTGTAGGACAGCTTCTCCTGACCTATCTTCCGCTTGGATTTAATGATCTTATGGAAGGCTATTTCAGGACACTGTGTGTCGGTTATGGACTTTATGCGGTTGCTAATACAATGATGCTGATCCTGCTGTATTTTACAGATTATAAAGGAGCATTATATGCAACAGGAATGTTTGCGGCGTGTACGACAGGATTTACCTGTATATCTCTATTTTTCCCGCAAGTATACTATGGCTTTGGATTTTTACTTGGAAGTGCAGTATTCTTTCTGATCTGTACGTTGCGGCTTGGATATTTTATTAAAAAACTTCCGTATTATATTTTGAGTGTACAACCAATCGTGGCGGAAGATAAAACAGGATTTTTCACACGGTTAGGATGTTTTCTGGAAGAGAAAATAGAAAGGGGAGACGAGCTTGAAAAATTATAAATCAATTGCACTGGGATGTGCCCTTTTATTAGGAATGTCCTGTTGCCTGACGGGATGTACAGCTTCGGGGAAAACAGGGAATGCTTCAGAAACAAAGACAGAGCAACAAGAAACAATAGAAAAGGCCGAGACACAGGATATCAATGACGTTCATCTTCGAGATAAGGACAGCCTCTATGAAAATGATGACGAGACGAGTGTTGTGACAATGTATCTTACGGTTTCTCAAGGGAATTCTTCGGAGGGTACAAATCATACCTGGAAGGAAATCAACAGTTATTCGGCTTATGATTATGACAAAATGGGAGTAGACCGTTACCAGACAGCGGCGCTCCTCCAGGTTGGAGATGAGTCTGGTCCACAGAGTGGAGAGGTTGGTTACGGTGAAAATGTGCCGAATGCGACGGTGCAGATCAGAGGACAGACTTCAAGCAGTAATGCACAGAAAAATTATAAGATAGAACTGAAAAAGAATAAAGGAACCTGGCGAGGACAGCGTACGATCAACCTGAATAAACACCAGACAGAAGGAATGCGTTTCCGTAATAAGCTCTCCTATGATCTTTTGAAAGGGATTCCACAGTTGATGTCTCTCAGGACTCAGTTTGTGCATTTATACGTGAGAGATCTTACGGAAGGAAACAGCGCAGAGTTTCAGGATTATGGATTATACACACAGGTGGAGCAGCTTAATAAGACTGGAATGAAGAATCACGGAATGGATTCAAAAGGCCAGTTATATAAGATCAATGCATTTGAATTTTATCGTCAGGAAGATGTGATAAAAAAAGAAGACGACCCAACCTATGATCAGGCAGCATTTGAAAAGCTTCTGGAGATCAAGGGAGACTCTGATCATACAAAACTGATCCAGATGCTTACGGATCTGAATGATAATTCAAAATCGATTGGTAATATCCTGGATCAATATTTTGACAGAGAAAATCTGACGTATTGGATGGCATATCAGATCCTGACCGGGAATGTAGATACGCAGAACCGTAATACATATTTATATAGTCCACAGAATTCAAATACTTGGTATTTGATTGCGTGGGACAATGATGGATCATTTATGAGAACGGAATATAGTATTCAAAATCGTTCCGATCAGGGAAGCTGGGAATGTGGAATCAGTAATTACTGGGGAAATGTTCTTTTTCAGAGATGTCTGCAGTCCGAGGAGTTTCGTGAGGAACTTGATGCGGCAATTCAGGATCTGAGATCCTATCTCAGCGTAGAGCGTATCAGCAGTATGATAGAGAAATATCGTACAGTGACGCAGAAGTATTTGTATCAGATGCCGGACCGGATGAATGCACCGCTGACCGAAGCAAAATATGATACAGTTGCATCGGCGATCCCTTCCGAGGTGGAACAAAATTATGAGCTCTATAAGGAGAGTCTGGAAAAACCAATGCCATTTTATATTGGAGTACCGGTGATCGAGGGGAATACCTTGAAGCTGAACTGGGATGCGTCCTATGATTTTGATGCGGAGACAATTAAGTATACGGTTGAAGTGGCGAAAGACTATCAGTTTAATGAGATTATATTCCGTCAGGACGGTCTTCTGATTCCGGAAGCGGAGACGACAGTTCCGTCAGACGGACAGTATTTCGTCCGTGTCCGTGCGACAAACGAATCTGGAAAGACGCAGGATGCATTTGATTATTATGTAACCGATGATGGGAAAAACTATGGTATGAAATGCTTCTACATTACAGGCGGACAAAATGTTGAGGAAGATATTTATGAAGAATGATTTATCAAAAGAACGCTTCCGTAATGAGTGGAAATATCTGATCAGTACCAGTGAGAAAGAACTGCTGGAGCTGAGGATGAAGCATTTGTTGAAAAAAGATCCAAATGCAAAGGGAAACGGTTATATGATCCGCAGTCTTTATTTTGAAGATTATTTCAACAGCGCTTATGCGGAAAAGGAATCTGGTGTTCTGATGCGAAAAAAATATAGGATCCGTATTTATGATTGTAGTGACCGTTCAATCAAACTGGAGCGGAAGAAGAAATTCGGAAGTTATATTTATAAAGAAAGCGCTCCGCTGACAAAAGAAGAATTCTACAGGATTCTTGATGGGGATTATCAATTTTTATTAAAGAGTCCCTATCCATTGTGCAGAGAATTTTATGTGGAATGCGTCAGCAATCTTATGCGTCCGCGCACAATCGTTGACTATGACCGTGTACCGTGGATCATGGACGAGGGGACAGTCAGGATTACATTTGACAGTGATGTGCGTGCGGCGGTCGGAAGTTATGACATCTTTGATCCGTCTCTTCCGACACTGTCTGTGCTGGAACCGGGGAAGCTGGTCATGGAAGTGAAATTCACAGAGATGCTTCCACAGATCGTGCGTGATCTGCTTCCGCCAAATGCACAGGAATTCACAGCAGTATCGAAATATATACTCTGTTATGAAAAGTCACAGTACTTACATGGGTTTGAATATTGGAATGAAACACAGGAGAGAAAACGATTATGAGTGTACAAGATATAATTAAGAAGTCGGTGCTGGAATCCGGCGTGTTTGACAGCTTTAATGCACCGAAAATGGCAATTTCGCTGATCATTGCATTGCTTCTTGGAGCGGTGATCTATATGGTTTACAGCAAATTTTATGTAGGGGTGATCTTTTCCAGAAGCTTTGCGGTTACTTTGGTCGGAATGACGCTTCTTACCTGTATGGTTACTCTGGCGATCAGTACGAACATCGTGATCTCACTTGGTATGGTCGGAGCGTTGTCTATCGTTCGTTTCCGTACAGCGGTGAAAGATCCGATGGATCTGCTCTATCTTTTCTGGGCGATCACTACAGGAATCACAACCGGAGCAGGAATGTATGTGCTGGCTCTGATTGCGGCAGTTGTGATGATCGCGATGATCTTTCTGTTCTATTATAAGCAGCAGAAGGGCAGGATCTATATCGCCGTGATTCATTATCAGGGAGATGATGCAGGTGATGAAATTATCCGCAGCTTTGGAAAAATGAAATATTTCATAAAGTCAAAGACGATGCGTGGAGAGAAGACAGAGATGGCGGTTGAGGTGTTCTGCCGGCAGAATGAGCTTGATTTCACAGAGAAGATCCGGAAGATCACGAATGTGGAAGATATTACATTGATCCAGTATAATGGAGAGTATCACGGATAAAATGAATTTTGTTGGAAACTTATTGCAGTAAAAGCCATTATTTATCTGATTTATGCAACAAATTGCAGGAGACGGTTATTTTATTGACCGTCTCTTTTTTGTGTGATATAACCTAATCATAGCAAACAACAAACGTTTGCATAGAAAGAAATGAACAATGCGCATTGTTAGGAAACATTAAAAATCATGTTATCTCATACAAGAAAAAGGAGACAATAAAAATGGCAAAAGTAAAAACATTCAAGACAATCTTCCCAGCAGTATCTGTACCACTTAACGACGACTACTCAATCAACGAGCCAGAATTCAGAGCATATTTAAGATGGATCAAAACATTCTACGGAAAAGGAATGGACGGACTTGTATGTAACGGACATACAGGAGAGATCACAGGACTTACAAGAGCAGAGAGAAAACGTGTTGTAGAGATCTGTGCAGAAGAGTGTGGAGACGTTATGACAATCATCTCCGGTGTTAACTGTGAGAACACAGCAGAGTCTATCGAGATGGCAAAAGAAGCGAAAGAAGCAGGAGCTGACGGAATCCTTCTTATGCCACCACATATGTGGCTGAGATTCGGTATGAACCCGGATGCACCATTCGAGTATGTAAAAGACGTTGCAGAGGGAGCTGACATCGACATCATCATCCACCTGTACCCGGCAACAAGCAAAGCTTTCTACCCGGTAGAGACACTGATCAAAATGTGCAAAGAGATCGATCATGTAAAATGTATCAAGATGGGAACACGTGTTACATCTATCTATGAGCATGACGTACGTCTTCTTCGTCAGGAGTGCCCAGACATCTCCCTTATCACATGCCATGACGAGACACTGTGCGTAAGCTGGTTCCCGGGAATGGACGGAGCTCTGATCGGATTCGCAGGATGCGTACCGGAGATCATCTGCCCGGCAAGAGAAGTATTTGCTAACCCAGACAAACATACATTAAAAGAAGCTCAGGATTGGTCAGATCGTATCTACCACATTTCCCAGGCAATCTACGGAGGCGGACAGCCATCAGGTGAAGCACATGCAAGATTGAAAGAAGCTCTGAAACAGAGAGGAATCTTCTCTTCAGCACTTATGAGAAAACCGGTTCTTCCGCTGAATCAGGAAGAAAAAGACTGGGTAGCTCTTGGACTTGAGAGAAGCCAGCTTCCGGAAGTTGATATGACTCAGTTCGAAGATAAATAAGACGAAAATTATGATATAACTATAGAAGTGGTGTCTGAAATATATACGAAAAAATCATGTTTCAGACATCACTCTTAGAACGGAGGAGCCATGACAGAAAATAACAAAAATCTGGGGATAGATGGATTTGATCCATCAAAAGTCAACAAGCTTTCTGCAAAAGAAATTTTAAAACGTGTAGGTCCTGGAATTGTCCTTACCGGAGTAGTAATCGGACCTGGTAATATTACAACATCTGCAATGATTGGTGCGAATTATGGATACAGCCTGATCTGGCTGATTATACCGATCCTGATCATGGGTGTTACATTTATGCTGACATCTTACCGTATTTCTATGTTGACAGGAATGCCAATCTTACATGCGATCAGACATTATTATGGAAAAGTTGCATCTGGATTCTGTGGTGTTGCATTATTCTTATCCTGCCTGTTCTTTACACTTGGAAATATTTCCAGAACAGGTGCAGGTATGAACCTTGTATTTGGAATTAACTGGAAATTAGGAGCACTGATCATGTTGGCAGTACTTACAGTGCTTTACTTTTCAAAAGGTGTTTATTCAAAAGTAGAAAAAGGAATTTTAGTTTGTATCATTGCTATGATATTTGCTTTCTATGCAACACTGGTTGCAACCGGCGGACCTGACTGGGGTGCAATGGGACATGGATTAACACACTGGAGTGTACCGGAAGGAAGTCTTACAACAGCACTTGCTTATATCAGTACAAATGCAGCTGTGACAGCAGGAATCTATGGAACATATCTCGGTGCTGAGAAAAAGTGGAAAAAAGAGGATTTATTTAACGGCGCAATGAAATGGGATGCAATCGCACATGTTGTATCAGTCATCCTGATTTCCGGAGCAATCATGCTGGTTGGAGCAATCGTTCTGAATCCACAGGGAATTCAGATTAAAGCACCTGCACAGTTGGCAGCGCTTCTTGTTCCTTTCCTTGGAAAAGCTTCTAACATTGTAATGGGAGTTGCACTTCTCGGAGCAGGATTCTCTTCACTTCTCGGTAATACGCAGAGAGGTATGGTACTTTTAAGTGCAGGATTCGATAAAGATGTATCACTTGAATCTAAGCTGATCCGCTGGGGATGTATGATCACACTTGCATTTGCATGTGTAGTCTGCTTCATCTACGACGGTTCTCCGACACAGCTGATCTTCATTGCTAACATCGCAACATCAATCGCAACTCCGGTTGCAGGTCTTTTCATCACATTGATGTTCTGGAAGAAAGAAGTTCAGGCTGGATTGAAGGCACCAAGAGTACTGCAGGTTCTTATGACAGTCAGTTATCTCTTTACATTAGCAATGACAGTCTCTGCACTTGCAAATTATATTCCGAAGCTGATTGCTTCATTTTCATAAAGATCAGGAAGTATGTGTCCGCTTCTACGGTCTTATAGATAAGAATGAAAAGTCTGGTGATTATCATAATGAGATGGTTGCCAGGCTTTTGTGGCATGTTATAATAGAAAGAGCGAAAACTAATTGTACGAGACAGAACAGATGCACAGGAGGAAGAGATGTTATGGCTACATTAAAGGATGTTGCAAAGCTTGCGAACGTAGATGTGAGTACGGTATCCAGAGCATTGAACAATACGTCGTATGTTCATCCGGATACGAAAAAGAAAATATTTAAAGCGGTAGAGCAGTTAAGCTATCGCCCAAATCTGCTGGCGAAAGGTTTGAAACAGGGGAAGAGACGGACGCTTGGAGTAGTTGTACCATCTGTGAATCTTTCTCTTTTTGGTGAGATTGTCCAGGGAATAGAGATGCAGGCAGGTAACAGGGGGTACAGCCTGATGATCTGCATGACAAAAGATGATCCGGATATTGAAGCAGAGTGTCTGAACCGTCTGCGCAATGGACTGGTAGACGGAATCCTGATCGCATCGACCGGACAGAACACAAGATTGATCCGTGATATCAAGGCAAATGGAGTGGCAGTTGTCCAGCTTGTCAGAAATCAGGACAGAAAATTCAGTTCAGTAGAAGCTGACTGCTTCTCCTGTGGATATGAAGCGGCAAAATATCTTTATAAGAAAGGGTGTACAAAGATTGGTTTTATCAACGGATCGACAGAGTTTACACCATATGCGGAACGTTACAGAGGATATCATAAAGCAATGAAAGAACTTGGCCTGAAGGAATATCAGGTAGAGTCCGGACTGCCGCGTGGAAATTATTTCAAAGATGGTTATAAAGGCGTAGAGCGGCTCAAAGAGGCATTTGATGACGTAGATGGAATCATGGTCGCTGCGGATATGCAGGGAATCGGAGTACTCCGGGCACTGAAAGAGAGCGGAAAGAAAGTGCCGGAGGAGGTCAAGGTCATCAGCCTTACCGGTCATGCAATCGGAGGGATGCTTGAGACAGCCATGACTTCCATGGAGCTGCCGGGTCGCGAGATGGGACAGAGGGCAGCGGATATGATATTAGAAGATATTGAGGCGGCAGATGATGAGAAACCAAGCGTACAGCATATGGTGTTTGGAACGAAGTTGATTGAGCGAGAGACGACATAGAAAAAGATTCCCAAATAGGAATCTTTTTTTGAGAATAAAAAAATAAACTCCGAAATGGGAATATTTTTTGATTGTTTACATCTCCGATCGATATTGTATAATAAAAAATGTAGAAAAATATTAAAACATAGTTGACAGATGGGTTTTATAAGTATATAATACAAACCATCAAAAACACACCAACTAAGTAGGTTAATAAAGAAAGTGAGGATATAGACTATGGCAGCAATTTATAAAGGCACACTTGGACTGATTGGAAACACACCACTTGTTGAACCTGTGAATCTGGAAAAAGAGCTTGGACTTGAAGCAACGATTCTTGTAAAGCTTGAGTATCTTAATCCGGCAGGAAGTGTGAAAGATCGTGTTGCGAAGGCAATGATCGAAGATGCAGAAGAGAAAGGAATCCTGAAAGAAGGTTCTGTTATCATCGAACCTACTTCCGGAAACACAGGAATCGGACTTGCATCGATCGCAGCAGCGAAGGGGTACAGAGCAATTCTTACCATGCCAGAGACCATGAGTGTTGAGCGAAGAAATATCCTCAAAGCATATGGAGCAGAGATCGTACTTACAGAAGGTACAAAGGGAATGAAAGGAGCAATTGCAAAAGCTGAAGAGCTTGCAAAGGAAATCCCGAACAGCTTTATCCCGGGACAGTTCGTTAATCCGGCGAACTCAAAAGCACACAGAGAGACAACAGGACCGGAGATCTGGAAAGACACAGATGGAAATGTTGATATCTTTATCGCCGGTGTTGGTACAGGTGGAACACTGACAGGTGTTGGTGAATATCTGAAGTCCCAGAAACCGGATGTGAAGGTTGTAGCACTTGAGCCTGCAGCATCCCCGGTACTTTCAGAAGGAAAGGGCGGACCGCACAAGATTCAGGGAATCGGAGCAGGATTCGTACCGGATGTCCTTAATACAAAGATCTATGATGAGATATACAAAGCAGACAATGACGAAGGATTCGCAGCCGCGAAGCTTCTTGCAAAGACAGAAGGAATCCTGGTAGGTATTTCTTCAGGAGCAGCACTTTCCGGAGCGATCGCATATGCAAAGAAGCCGGAGAACAAGGGCAAGACAATCGTAGCACTTCTTCCGGATAGCGGAGACAGATACTACTCTACACCACTCTTTACAGAGTAGGCACGAATATCAAGACAACAGCAAGGCATTAATTAAGTAAGATTTTAACTTCCAAGCAGCTCTGGCTGCGGAATAAGAATACAAAACAGGAATTAGAAAAAGGAGAATAAACCCATGGCAAAATTAGAGAGAAAAGACAGAAAATTTAAATTTGAGACATTACAACTTCACGTAGGCCAGGAGCAGCCGGATCCGGTGACAGATGCAAGAGCAGTACCGATCTACCAGACTTCTTCTTATGTGTTCCGCAACAGCCAGCATGCAGCAGACCGTTTCGGACTGAAAGACGCAGGAAATATTTACGGACGTCTGACAAACCCGACAGAGGATGTGTTTGAGAAGAGAATTGCAGCACTTGAAGGAGGTACAGCAGCACTTGCAGTAGCATCCGGAGCAGCAGCAATCACATATACAATTGAGAATCTGGCTCAGCAGGGAGATCACATCGTATCTGCAAAGAATATTTATGGAGGATCTTTCAACCTTCTTGAGCATACACTTCCGAATTATGGAATTACAACAACATTTGTTGACATTTTCAATCTGGAAGAAGTTGAGAATGCAATCCAGGAGAACACAAAAGCTGTTTACATCGAGACACTTGGTAACCCGAACTCAGATGTAGTTGATATTGAAGCAATCGCAAATATCGCACATAAGCATAAAATCCCGCTTGTTGTAGATAATACATTTGCAACACCTTATCTCGTAAGACCAATCGAGTACGGTGCTGACATTGTTGTTCACTCTGCTACAAAGTTCATCGGTGGACATGGAACAACAATCGGTGGAGTTATCATCGAGGGCGGTAAGTTCGACTGGGAGGCTTCAGGAAAATTCCCGTCACTGACAGATCCGAACCCAAGCTATCACGGCATCAGTTTTACAAAGGCTTGCGGACCGGCTGCATTTGTTACAAAGATCAGAGCAATCCTTTTGAGAGATACAGGAGCAACAATTTCTCCGATCAGTTCCTTTATCTTCCTGCAGGGACTTGAGACACTTTCCCTTCGTGTAGAGCGTCATGTGGAAAATGCACTGAAGGTTGTTGAGTATCTGAACAATCATCCACAGGTTGAGAGAGTACATCATCCATCTGTAGATCCGGATCCGAAGCAGCAGGAACTTTATAAGAAATATTTCCCGAACGGCGGTGGTTCTATCTTCACATTTGAGATTAAAGGTGATTCTAAGAAAGCTCAGGATTTCATTGATAACCTGGAACTGTTCTCACTGCTTGCAAATGTAGCGGATGTGAAATCACTTGTTATCCACCCGGCAACAACAACACACAGCCAGTGCACAGAGGAAGAGCTTCTCGATCAGGGAATCAAGCCAAACACAATCCGTCTGTCCATCGGTACAGAGAATATTGATGATATCATTCAGGATCTGGATGAGGCATTCAAAGCAATTCAGTAAATAAGAATCAGAGAAAACAGAAAAATCTGTAAGAAGTAGGAGCAGTAAAAGCTGCTCCTATAGTGTTTAGAAGAAAGGAGTAGAAGCGTTTGAAATTATCAAAGAAAAGTAGATATGGACTGCGTGCTCTTATTGATCTGGCGGTGAATTCACGGACAGAGCTGGTCTCATTAGGAAGTATCGCACAGAGAAATGACATTTCCGCCCAGTATCTTGAGCATGTATTTTCAGCTCTTCGCAAGGCTCATATTGTAAAAAGTATGAAAGGTTCCCAGGGAGGATATTTTCTGGAGAGAGATCCGAAAGAGATCACGGTTGCGCAGATTGTAGAAGCATTGGAAGGAACTTATGATCTGGAAGATGAAGTTGATCGAAACAACGTGGGACGTGGAGATCAGGAAGCAATTCAGCATCTGATCATTGATCGAATCAATGATTGTGTTCAGGAGATTCTGGAAGATGTGACGCTTAAGGATCTTGTGGATGCATACGAAGGGTATCAGGATTCTGTTGAGGGAATGTACTATATTTAATAGAGTGGAACGTAAGGAGCAGAGACAGACAGTATGGCAGAAAATTATCAATTTGAAACACGATGTATTCACGGGGACGGAGGATTTGTAGAGGGACATCCATACGGAGCAGTCTCCGTTCCCATTTTTCAGACAGCAACCTTCGCACACCCGGGAATTGGGAAAAGTACAGGATATGATTATTCTCGTGAGAGCAATCCGACACGGTATGAATTAGAAAGCGTAATGTCCTCTTTAGAAGGAGCGGATGACAGTATTGCGTGCGCGACAGGAATGGCGGCAATTGGAATCTGTCTGGAGCTTTTCGGAGAAGGAGATCATATTTTATGTACAGAAGATCTGTACGGCGGAACTGTGCGAATGTTTGAAAGCATTGGCGAAAAGCGAGGATTAAAGTTTTCTTATGTAGATACTTCAGATATTGATCTTGTAAGAAAGAATATCAGAAAAGAGACAAAGGCACTTTATATTGAGACACCAAGTAATCCAACGATGAGGATTACAGATTTTGCAGAGATGAGAAAACTCGCAGACGAATTCGGGTTACTGATTCTTGCGGATAATACATTCCTTTCTCCTTATTTCCAGAAACCGCTACAGTTGGGTGCTGATATTGTAGTACATAGCGGAACAAAATTTCTTGGAGGACACAATGATGTCCTCGCAGGATTTGTTTGTGTCAAAGGGGAAGAGCTGTCGGAAAAATTGCGTTATACATATAAGACAGTTGGCTGTAGTCTGTCTCCGTTTGACAGTTTCCTTGTACTTCGCGGAATCAAAACTTTATCAGTGCGTCTGGAGCGCCAGCAGGAGAATGCGAAGAAGATCGCACTTTGGCTGAAAAACAGACCGGAAGTGACAGAAGTTTATTATCCGGGTCTGGAAGATCATCCGGGTTACGAGGTGAACCGGAAGCAGGCGACAGGAGCAGGAAGTATGCTTTCTTTCCGTGTAGATACGGTGGAACGTACAAGAAAGATTCTTGAAAGTGTGAAATTGATCTCTTATGCGGAGAGCCTTGGCGGTGTAGAATCATTGATCACATATCCAATGCTTCAGACACACGGTGATGTGCCGGTGGAGATAAGAGAACGTCTTGGAATCACAGAAGATTTCCTTAGAATGTCTGTTGGAATTGAAAATGCTGAAGATCTGATCAAAGATCTGGAACAGGCATTTCAATAAAAGGAGTAAAAATGAGTGAGAAGAATTTGAATTTTGACCAGCCTGTAGAGAGAAGAGGAACCCACAGTCTGAAGTATGATTTTGCAGAAGAAAGAGGGAGAAAAAAAGATATTCTTCCGTTGTGGGTCGCTGATATGGATTTTAAGACGTCATCTTTCGTCCAGGAAGCATTGATCCGTCAGGCAGAGCATGGAATTTATGGATATACAGAGTCAGATCAGGAGTATTACGATGCGGTCAGCTCCTGGATGGAATGCCGTCACGGATGGAAGATCGACAAGGAGTGGATCACAAAGACTCCGGGAATTGTCTTTGCACTGGCAATGGCGGTGAAGGCTTATACAGAACCTGGGGATTATATTCTGATCCAGGATCCGGTCTATTATCCATTCCGGGAAGTGATTGAAAGCAATGACCGTAAAGTGGCCGCCAATATCCTTATCTGTAAGGAAGATGGATCTTATGCGATTGATTTCGAAGATTTTGAACGCCAGATCGTGGAAAAGGGTGTGAAATTATTCTTATTCTGCAGCCCACACAACCCGGTCAGCCGGGTATGGACAAGGGAAGAAGTGGAGCGTCTGGGAGACATTTGCCTAAAGCATCAGGTGATTATTGTAAGTGATGAGATTCATGCAGACTTCGTATTTGAAGGGAAGCATCAGGTGCTTGTAGATCTTAAGGACGAGTATAAAGACATTACAGTGACATGTACTTCCCCGGGGAAGACATTCAATCTTGCTGGACTTCAGATTTCCAATATTATCATTCCAAATGCAAGTCTTCGCAAGGAATTTCAGCATCAGGTAACTGCAGCCGGGTATAGTCAGGTCGGCGCACCCGGAATCTTTGCGCTGATCGCTGCGTATACTCAGGGCGAAGAATGGTATCAGGCGATGAAACAGTATGTGAAGTCGAACATTGATTTCCTTCATACATGGATGGCAGAACATTTACCACAGATCAAGGTGACAAAGACAGAAGGGACCTATCTCGTCTGGATGGATTTCCGGGCATTAGGGCTTTCAGATAAGGAACTAAAAGAACTGATAGAAGATAAGGCAGAGGTTTGGCTGGATGGAGGAGCGATCTTCGGAGAGTCTGGAAGTGGTTTTGAGCGGATCAACGTGGCTTGCCAGAGAGCGACGCTTGTGGAAGCGTTGGATCGGATTGAAAAAGCAGTGAAAGAAAAGGTTCACGGATGATTAGATAAAATAGAAACAGAAAAAGATGGATAAGCAATAAAAGCATTACTTATCCATCTTTTTCTATGTAGATCTGATTTCCCATTGTATTGAAACAACTGTTATTTCGTTCCCCCTGAAATAATGCTATTTCTCAATCTTGCATGGAATGGCCGGTTCATGAAAGTCAGCAAGTGTGATACTTCCAAGATAATCCTCGATAAGGTTATCCAGTTTTTCCCAAATCGGACGTGTCGGACACTGACCCGCACGTGCACATTCCGGTGCATGATCCTCCAGACACGCTACAGCTGCAAGGCTTCCTTCTGTCGCATGAAGAATCGAAGCGAGAGTGTATTCTTCCGGAGATTTTGTCAGGCGGTAGCCGCCGCCCTTTCCGCGAAGTCCAAGGATAAATCCTTGTGTGACAAGAGATTTTAAAATATTTTCCAAATACTTTTCAGAAATCTCCTGACGTGCTGCGATCTCTTTCAGCGGTGTGTAAGAGTCCGGATCCTGCTGAGACAGATCAATCATGACTCGGAGAGCATAACGCCCTCTTGTAGAGATAATCATAACCTATTTCCTCCCAAGTTACCTATAATTTTACATTGTGAATAGTGTATCATATGTTAAGAAAATAAACAAGTTGTCGAGGTAAAGTGAAACAGTGCAAAAGCATTAAAGTTTGTTGAAAACAAACGAAAACGAGTGTGTCTAAAAATGAAATAACCGTGAAATTGTATTAACTTTACTGGAATTTACAGTGCGTTTGTGATACTCTAAAGACTGTAAGTCCTGATCGGAATGCTATCTTTCTGATCAGACAGAAAAGACTGGGTTACTGTTCACTCCCGTGTCAATCACTTCGCTGATTGACACGGAGTGAACAGTAACAAGACTGGAGAGAGAATATGAAAAGATTAGTAGTAGCATTACTTCTGGCAAGCACATTGTGTATGACAGGATGCGGCGATACGAAGAAAACAGAACCGGCTGCATCTACGACAGAAGAGGTGGACAAAGCAAGCAGTACGATGAAAGAACAGATGGGAGACAACGCGGTTCTTCCAAGTGATTCTGTTAAGAGAGTTATGGCAAAGCAGTGGAAGGTGATTGGAACAGATACTGTGTATGATCTGAAAGAAGATGGAACAGGAACTAAGGATGACGACGGACTGACATTTGAGTGTGGATTTGATGAGGATAACAACATTACGATCAAGATCACAATGGACGGCGAAGACGAAGGTAAACTGTATGCGGTTACGACAGATGATACAGGCTATGGCATAGTGTTGAAGTCCCTGGATGGTGGAAAGGATATGAAGTTCCTTCAGGCGGATACAGACCTTCTGGATCTGACGGATGACCGTGCGAAGGGGCTGATCGGAAAGTGGACAGACAACAGTGGAAATGAATATAAATTAAAGAAGGACGGAAAGCTTGTGATCAAGAGTTCCTCCGGTGAAACAAAGGGAACATATTGTGTTGCAGAGAATGCAGACGGTACATTGAGGCTGAATCTGGTTATCTCCGGTGGAACACTGGAATATGTCTATACACTGTCAGATGATGGATCTACAGTGGAATTATGTAGTCCGGGAACAGATACGGTACATAAGTGGACGAAAGCCTAAAGTGTGGTGAATAAAAGAGATGCAGTTTGCGCATGAATTGATCGTTCCGGAAGTTGGATTTCCTTTTAAACTATTCTTATTTGAAGGCAGAGAAGGACATTACCATAGAGAAAAACATTGGCACAGATCGATTGAGATTTTTGCAGTGTGCGACGGAGAACTGGAATTTAAGATCGATGAGAAGACCTGGCATCTGACAGCGGGAGAATTTATGATTGTGAATTCGAATGAGGTTCATGAAGTAGATTCTCCGTTGCCAAACGAGACGATTGTTCTTCAGATTCTGTTGAAAGTTTTTGAAAAATATTATACAGGAGAGCAATTTATCTGGTTTACGCATGAACCGGGACGTAAGGACGCGCGCTTTATGGAATTGTTGGAAGAACTGTATAAGACGTATTGCGAAAAGCAGTGTGGATATGACATGAAGATGAACAGTATTTTTTATCATCTTTTATATCTCCTTGTGAAAGAATACCGTCTGACGGAAGTTGAGGCTGCTTTTGTAAGGAAGAATAAGAATCTGAACAAGCTTTCAGCAATCACATCTTATATGAAAGAGAATTATGCACAGGAGCTCAGTCTGGAAGAAGTGGCAAGAATTTTTGGCTACTCACCAACGTACTTGTCGAGGATGTTTCAGAAGTATGCGGGAATCACATATAAGAGCTATCTGCAGAATATCCGTCTGGAATATGCAATGAAAGACCTGAAGGGCGGAAAATATAATATCACTGAGACAGCACTTCGCAGCGGCTTCTCCGGAAGCAAGGCGATGGCAAGGGCATTTCGGAAAAAATACGGAATTCTTCCAAGTGAATATAAAGAAAATGCGTAGCATTTTGGAGGTTGGCTCTGAACAGTTACGAAAATGGAATATAAATAAAAAGAAAAAATGACTAACAGTACAAAACATATTGACTGTTAGTCATTTTTATTGTATAGTGCAAGAAGAGATTAAAATGACCAATGGTCATAAAAAGGATATAAGGAAGGGAGCGAAAGGGATATGATGGTAAAGTTTGGAAAAAAGATAGTAAAATTCAGAGTGCCGATTCTGATTCTCAGTATCTTATTGTTGATTCCGTCTGCATTGGGGTATCTGCATACGAGAATTAATTATGATGTATTGACTTACCTGCCGGATAACATCGAGACGATGAAAGGCCAGGATATTTTGGTAAATGATTTCGGTACAGGTGCATTCTCGATGTTTATAGTCGATGGAATGGAAGATAAGGATGTATCGAAGCTGAAAGAGAAGATTGAGAAGGTAGATCATGTAAAAGAGGTTATCTGGTATGATTCTATCGCAGATATCAGTATGCCGAAGAGTATGCTGCCGACAAAGGTTTATGATGCATTTAACTCCGAGACCGGAACGATGATGGCAATCTTCTTTGATGAAGGAACATCTTCGGACGGAACAATGGAAGCAATCTCCGAGATCCGTTCTCTGGCGGGCGAGCAGTGCTTTTTAAGTGGTATGTCAGCTGTTGTTACAGATACGAAGGAGCTGGCGGAGAAAGAGACACCGTTGTATGTATTGATCGCGGTTGTACTGGCGATGATCGTACTTGGTCTTACAATGGAATCGTTCTTTGTACCGATCCTCTTCATGCTCAGTATTGGAATTGCAATTGTCTATAACTTGGGAAGTAACTACTTTATGGGAGAGATCTCCTATATTACAAAGGCACTGGCAGCAGTTCTGCAGCTGGGGGTAACATTGGATTACTCCATTTTCCTGATGCATAGTTACGAAGAACAGCAGATCCGTTACAATGGAGATAAACATCGTGCAATGGCACATGCGATCTCACAGACATTTTCCTCTGTAATCGGAAGCTCCGTTACAACAATCGCCGGATTTATCGCACTGTGCTTTATGTCATTTACACTTGGTATGGATATCGGAATTGTCATGGTTAAGGGTGTTATCCTTGGCGTACTTGCCTGCGTAACAATCCTTCCATCCATGATCCTGTGTTGTGACAAGATTATTGAGAAGACAAAACATAAACCATTCCTTCCGGATATCGGAAAGATTTCAGACAAGGTTACTAAGAGATATCTCATCTATGTGGCACTGTTCGTAGTTCTGCTATTCCCGGCTATTTACGGAAATAACCATACAGGCGTTTATTACAATCTGGATGAGACACTTCCAAAAGATCTTCCGAGTATCATTGCAAATGAGAAATTGAAGGAAGATTACGACATGAATACGACGCACATGATTCTTGTAGACAGCTCTACAGATTCAGCGGACGTAGGCAAGATGCTGAATGAGATGGATAAGGTAGACGGAATCAAATGGGCACTTGGACTTGACTCCCTGATTGGGCCGTCCGTACCGGCAAGCATGATCCCGGATTCAGTGACAAGATCATTAAAGAATGATAAGTACCAGCTTGTACTGGCGAACTCAGAATATAAGGTAGCTACAGATGAATTGAATGACCAGATCAAAGAGTTGAATACGATTCTTCATAAATATGATAAAGGTGGAATGCTGATTGGAGAAGGTCCTCTGACAGCAGACCTGATCGACATTACAGATAAAGATTTCAAGACAGTAAGTGCAGTATCAATCGGAATTATTTTCGTGATTATAATGCTTCTGTTCAAGTCAATCTCACTGCCGATCATCCTGGTAGGCGTTATTGAGTTCGCGATTTTCGTCAATATGGGTATTCCATACTACATGGGAACTAAGTTGCCATTCGTGGCATCCATCGTAATCGGAACCATTCAGCTTGGATCCACCGTAGACTATGCAATTCTTATGACAACTCGTTATAAGAGAGAGCGTAACCATGGCGCGAATAAATACGATTCCATCACAACTGCGCACCGTGTATCCGCACAGTCTATCATGGTAAGTGCGTTGAGCTTCTTCGCAGCAACGATCGGTGTAGGACTTTACTCCAACATTGATATGATCAGTTCCCTGTGTATCCTGATGGCGAGAGGAGCACTGATCAGTATGGTAGTCGTAATCTTCGTACTGCCGTCCATGTTCATGGTATTTGATAAAGTGATCGTGAAGACAAGTAAGGGATTCCTGCCACCGAAGGAATGATGGGGCGTGGAATAGGATGAGAGGGTAAAAAAGGAAGCGGTTCGCTTCCTTTTTTGCTTATGAAAATAAATACTGGTAAGATCTTCTTTGTTGTAATATAATGTCGCGAACTCTTATTTTTATATCTGTTGAATAAAATTTTTCTTCTCTTAAAAGCGTTTCTATTATTTGTCCATTGAAATCGAAATGTAATTTTTGACCATATAATTTTTCAACAGCATCTAACTGCTCTAAGAAATCCGTAGAGAGTGTTTTTGCCTGGACTTGTGGAATTAGATCAATAATATCTTCTTCAAGTGGATAATCAGTAGTTGTATCTGAGAGTAAAGAACATCCATTATCAAAAACAGGACAGTAATGGTAAATTCCAAGTGGATCAAGTAAGACTCCAATATTATGCATATGTCGATCTTCATTTAAAAATAATGCATCAATAGTGAGCAAAGTACAAAGGTATTTCCCAAAATCTTTTAGTCCAGTCATTTGTATTACCTGATCTACGAGAAATTGTGCTCGATCTTCTACTTCTCCAAACTGAAAAATAGATTGATAAAGACTTTTTCCGTGAAGTGTATGAAAAAGTCGTTCTAGTGTTAATAATTGCCAGCCATCAGGAAGAAAATTTGAACTTTTACATCCTAAATAGTCTTTTTTTCCAACACGAAGTATTTCTGTGTCATATAAGACGAAATCCTTTGTAGAAAGAGTGGAATGCATTAATAAGTGAGAAACCATATATTCTGTTAAACCTTCATAACCAATATAATCTGCCTTATACCAGGTTTCAGTATTCGCAGGGTTCCATTTTAATTGATTTCCCTTTGAAGAATGACGTTCAGTATCTTTCATATCATTTATATTTAATTCAATCACTCTATCTTACCTCCTTCCAGCGTTCAAGTTACCTATCGTTCGATTTCTATCCAAAAATCATCCTCAGCCATTTTCCCCTTGGTTTTCTGAATAATCAGGAATGGATCATAAAAAGGCAGTCCGAGATCACGTAATATAATCTTCATTTTATCCCTGCTTCGTGGAAAGCATCTTGATTCAAGAAATTCTTCATAATCTCTGAATGTAGGAGCATTATTGACACCAAATGCACAAAAAATAGGATTCCTTACAAAATTTTTAATTGCTATTTTTCGGGAGGGTTCGTTTACATCAATTACAGTACACAGACTTTCTTTATAGTAATAAAATAGTCTAAGAGGATAAATTTTCGTTGGAATTTGTAATTCTTCAACCCATTCAGGTGTTTCATATAGAATCTTTAATAATGTTACAGCGGGACCGGTTACGGTAACATCTGCTTCTTCCCAACGTTCAACTGTTTTTACTGAGACATTTAATAAGGCGGCAAAGTCTTTTTGCTTAAGTCCAAGACGCTTTCGCATTAGTTTTATGTCTTTCGAAGATAATGTATGTTGAATTGCAAACTCCATAATTTCACCTCCAATATAATTCTGTTTATAGTATAACACATAAAATCCCTAAATATAAGGGGTAATATAAAAGAATAATCCCTAAATATTAGGAGTTTTTCTTCGTATCATGCGTCTTTCGAACCTCAGTAGGCGAAGCCTTAAAATGTTCAAAGAACATTCGACGGAACAATTTATAATTGGTAAATCCATGTCTTTCCAGGATATCTTTGATGGAATCATCTGTAGAAATAATATCCTGATAAATAAAGGAAAGTCTTAATTCATTTTGATATTCTAAAAAGTGATTCCCATACATTTTTTGAAAAAACGGCAGAAGTATCCAGGCTGCAGATAAGCAATTCCGGCAATCTCTTCAATGCTGATGTGGCGGTAATTCTGTGCGATATAATCTAAGATTGTGTCTAGTCTTGCGCGGTCTTTATTGCGCTGAGACTGGTTACTGTGTACAACGCGGATACTGAAATTTAGTGTGCCGAAGATGCTATTGCTCATATGGTTGGTGTTGGAAGAGATACACTAGAAAATCCTCTTCATTGTTTATCGGTTTTACGAAACAAATGTGCGCATGCGGCTAGAATGTATAATACAGATTTTAATCCTCCGGCAAAGTTTACAACATTATATTAGTGTACATTTCACTTTCAGAAAGAAAAGATAAGAAATGGGCATTATTTGGTTAATTATTTGGTCGATAATGCCTTTTTAAGTTGGTAAAATGACCATAGAAACAAACGAAACAAGAAACAGAAGAAAATTCAGGGGGACATCATGAAAATCCAGAATGTAACAGATGCATCTTTCCGAAAATACGGCAAGATCATCACGGAATACTCTTTTGAGAAGATCTTAAAAGAGATGGAACACACACCACTTCCGAAAGATGTTGTCTACGTACCGTCTGTTGAGGAATTGGAAGTACTTCCGGAAGCAGCTGAAATCTGCAAGAAAGGATTCGGCGGACTGCCAATCCAGATCGGATACTGTAATGGAGATAATCACAAACTGAATGCATTAGAATATCACAGAAGCTCGGAACTTGATATCGCACAGACAGATTTAATTCTGCTTCTTGGAATGCAACAGGATATTGAAGACGGTGATATCTATGATACAGCCAAAGTAGAAGCATTCCTTGTTCCGGCGGGAACCGGTGTAGAACTGTATGCAACAACACTTCATTATGCACCGTGTACTGCACAGGAAGGTGGATTCCGCTGTGTAGTAGTTCTTCCGAAAGGAACGAATGAAGCGCTTCCATTTGAAACAGCGAAAGAGGGAGAAAACAGACTTCTTGCAGCGATGAATAAATGGCTGATCGCGCATGAGGATGCACAGATTGAAGGAGCATTTTGCGGATTAAAAGGCGAGAACGTCGAAGTCTGATTGAAAATGGATGCCGGGGTTTCCAAAAATCAGGATCATGTTATTCACAAGGTCTCTGTATGATGTGTGGAAAACCAAATGAAATTACAGGAAAAGTGTGGATAACGTAACATGAGAAAGATAGAAATAATAACAAGGATAAAGAAAGCGAGGATTTTATTATGAGTAACATGCCAGAATTGAAAATCGGTGTTGTAGCAGTGAGCAGAGATTGTTTCCCGGAGAGTCTTTCCGTGAACAGAAGAAAAGCATTGATTGATGCCTACACAAAAAAATACGGTGAAGGAACTGTCTATGAATGTCCGATCTGTATCGTAGAGAGTGAGATCCACATGGTACAGGCTCTGGAAGATGTAAAGAAAGCAGGATGTAACGCACTGGTTGTTTATCTTGGAAACTTCGGACCGGAGATTTCTGAGACACTGCTTGCAAAACATTTTGACGGACCGAAAATGTTTGTCGCAGCTGCAGAGGAGACACAGGATAATCTGACACAGGGACGTGGAGATGCTTATTGCGGAATGCTTAACGCAAGCTACAATCTGAAACTCAGAGGAGTAAAAGCTTACATTCCGGAGTATCCGGTAGGAACAGCAGAGGAATGTGCTGATATGATTCATGAGTTCGAACCAATCGCGAGAGCAGTTGTTGGATTAAGTGGCTTAAAGATCATCAGCTTTGGACCGCGTCCGTTAAACTTCCTTGCATGTAATGCACCGATCCAGCAGCTTTACAATATCGGAGTTGAGATTGAGGAAAATTCTGAACTTGACCTTTTCGAGGCTTATAACAAACATGAAGGTGATGAGAGAATTCCGGCCGTTGTAAAAGAGATGGAAGAAGAGCTCGGAGCAGGAAATAAGAAACCGGAGATTCTTCCGAAACTGGCTCAGTATGAGATTACTTTGAAAGATTGGATCGAGGAGCACAGAGGATATAGAAAATACGTTGCAATCGCAGGAAAATGCTGGCCGGCATTCCAGACACAGTTCGGATTTGTTCCATGTTATGTAAACAGCCGTCTGACAGCTCAGGGAATCCCGGTATCCTGTGAGGTTGATATTTACGGAGCACTCAGCGAGTTCATCGGAACTGCTGTCAGCCAGGATGCAGTAACACTTCTTGATATCAACAATACAGTACCGGCAGATATGTACAAAGAAAGCATTGAAGGAAAATTCCCATATACACAGAAAGATACATTTATGGGATTCCATTGTGGAAATACAGCTTCCGGCAAACTTGCTTTCTGTGAAATGAAATATCAGATGATCATGGCAAGATCTCTTCCAATCGAGGTTACACAGGGAACACTTGAGGGAGACATCAAACCTGGAGATATCACATTCTACAGACTGCAGAGTACATCTGACAATGTACTTCGTGCTTATGTTGCACAGGGAGAAGTACTTCCAGTTGCTACAAAATCCTTTGGATCTATCGGAGTGTTCGCAATTCCGGAGATGGGAAGATTCTACCGTCACGTACTGATCGAAAAGAATTATCCACATCACGGAGCAGTTGCTTTCGGACACTTTGGAAAAGCATTGTTCGAAGTATTTAAATACATTGGTGTGCCGGTTGAAGAGATCGGATACAACCAGCCGAAGGGTGTAAGATATCCAACAGAGAATCCGTGGGGTTAATTACATAGAAAGTTATAAGCATAGAAAACGGGCAGAGAGCCGTGCCGGAAACGGCAAGACTCTCTGTTTTTATACAGGAGGAACGACATGTTATTTGTAGGAGTAGATCTTGGAACATCCGCAGTAAAACTTCTTCTGATGGATGAGAATGGAAAGATCAAGAATATCGTATCAAAAGAATATCCGTTATATTTCCCACATCCGGGATGGTCAGAGCAGAAACCGGAAGACTGGTTTGCACAGAGTATGGAAGGGCTGAAAGAGCTTCTTGAAGGCTTTGATAAGGATCAAGTGAAAGGAATCAGTTTTGGAGGCCAGATGCACGGTCTTGTTGCGCTTGATAAGGAAGACCGGGTGATTCGCCCGGCAATTCTGTGGAATGACGGACGTACTGCAAAGCAGACCGATTACTTAAACAAGGTGATTGGAAAAGAGAAGCTTTCAGAGTATACAGCAAATATTGCATTTGCCGGATTTACAGCACCGAAGATTCTCTGGATGAAGGAAAATGAACCGGAAAATTTTGCAAAGATTGTGAAGATTATGCTTCCGAAGGATTACCTTGCATACCGTCTGTCAGGGTCTTTTTGCACAGAGTATTCAGATGCTTCCGGAATGCTGCTTCTGGATGTGGAGCATAAGTGCTGGTCTGCAGAAATGCTTGAGATCTGTGGTATTACAGAGGCACAGCTTCCGATACTGTATGAGAGCTGGGAAGTCGTTGGAACCTTGAAAGCAGAGATTGCAGCAGAACTTGGCGTATCAGAGGATGTAAAAGTAATTGCAGGAGCCGGGGACAATGCGGCGGCAGCAGTTGGAACAGCAACGGTCGGAGACGGCGGCTGCAATATTTCTCTCGGAACATCAGGAACACTCTTTATTTCCAGTAAGAAATTCGGAGTAGATAAGAACAATGCACTGCATTCCTTTGACTATGCAGATGGCAATTATCATCTGATGGGATGCATGCTCAGTGCTGCTTCCTGTAATAAATGGTGGATGGATGAAATCCTTAAGACAAAAGATTATCCGGCAGAACAGGCAGGAATCACAAGGCTCGGCGAGAACCATGTGTTCTATCTTCCATATTTAATGGGAGAGCGTTCTCCTCATAATGACCCTTCTGCAAGAGCAGCATTTATCGGAATGTCTATGGACAGCACAAGAGAGGATATGACACAGGCTGTGCTGGAAGGTGTTGCATTCGGACTGCGTGATTCCCTGGAAGTTGCAAGAAGTATTGGTGTGAATCCAGAGAGAACAAAGATATGCGGCGGTGGAGCAAAGAGTCCGCTGTGGAGAAAGATCATTGCAAATGTGATGAATATGAAAGTAGATCTGATCGAAAGCGAAGAAGGTCCGGGCTATGGAGCGGCAATCCTGGCAGCAGTTGGATGCGGCGTATTTGATTCGGTGGAAGAGGCTGCGAAGAAACTTGTGAAAGTAACAGGAACAGAAGAACCGGATCCGGAACTGGTACAGAAGTACGAGGAAAGATATCAGGGATTTAAGAAATTGTATCCGGCATTGAAAGGAATTTATCAGGGGAAACAAGTGTAATTGAACTCCAATAAAAAACTCTCAATAGACAATCATGCTTCAGAAGACATCTGAGTTGAAATTCTATTGGGAGTTTTTAAAATATCAATAAATTTTACGCTAAAAACAACGCATACAGTATCACAAGAATACCAAGCACGATTCTGTAATATCCAAATACTTTGAAATCATGTTTCTTAATATATCCCATCAGGAATTGAATAACGATAATAGAAGAAACAAATGCTGTTACCATACCAATCAGAAGAATTATTGCTTCTGTTCCGGTAAAGTTCAGACCAAACTTCACAAGCTTCAGAAGACTTGCACCGAACATAACCGGAATCGCAAGTACGAAAGTGAATTCAGCAGCAACGGTTCTGGATACTCCAAGGATCAAAGCACCGACAATTGTTGCACCGGATCTGGATGTTCCAGGGAAGATTGCAGCAATCAGCTGGAAAAGTCCGATCAAAAATGCAGTCTTATAAGTAAGTTCATCCATACTGTTGATCTTCGCAGGTTTGCCCTTGTGATTATTCTCAACAATGATAAAGGCGATACCGAAGACAATCAGAGCAATCGCAACGCAAGGGTAATTGTAAAACCATTTCTCAAACAGATCATTGAACGGCATTCCAATCACAATTGCAGGGATACATGCAACAAGGACTTTCAGCCAGAGGATAATGATATCCATCTTCACATAACTTAAAATTCCATTTCCGGATTTCTTTCTTCTATGTGCATGTTTTGCCTGACGGCGTCTGACCGTGTGACTTCCTTCCGGTGCACCAAACGGGAAGATCTGGTTCCAGAATAAGATGACAACGGCAAGAATCGCACCTAACTGGATCACAACTTCAAACATGCTGTAGAATTCTTCAGAAACATCTAATTTCACAAATTGATTCAAAAGGATCAGATGTCCGGTGCTGCTGATCGGCAGCCATTCTGTGATTCCTTCCACAATTCCAAAGAGGAAGGATTTCAAAAATTCAATCATTCTTAATTTATACTCCTTTTTATTGATGGATTGCAGCTATACTAAGAGATTCTAGTACTAAATGCAATCATTTTTGTGCAGCTACACTTATGTTCTAAAGTGGCTCACGGTTTCTTATTATAAAACGTTGGCAAAAGATGTGCAAGAAATAGAAAGTATTTAAATTGTTAAATCGTCGATTTAAGAAATTCCTAATATTTTTCCAATCTATCTCTTAAAAACCATCAAGTATCATGTATACTATAGTTAGAACTTGATCATGTGATAATTATGTTGCTGCGCTGTTATTGGTGTCAGCAATTATCGAGGGGTATGTAAAATGTATAAAATATTAGTATGTGATGACGATAGAGAAATCGTAGAAGCAATCGAAATTTATCTTTCTCAGGAGGGATATCAGATTTTAAAAGCATATGACGGAATCGAAGCACTGGAGATTCTGGAGAAAGAGGAAGTGAATCTTCTGATCATCGATGTCATGATGCCGAGACTTGACGGAATCCGTGCAACATTGAAGATCCGCGAGAAGAACAGTCTGCCAATCATTATCTTGTCTGCGAAGTCAGAAGATACCGATAAGATTCTTGGACTCAATATCGGTGCGGATGATTATGTGACAAAGCCGTTCAATCCGCTGGAACTTGTGGCACGAGTGAAATCACAGCTGAGACGATTTAACGAGCTTGGCGGAACAGCACAGGAGCCAAAAGAGACGATTTATAAGGTAGGTGGCCTTCAGATCAATGATGATCTCAAGCAGGTAACAGTAGACGGAGAATTTGTGAAACTGACACCGATTGAATACAATATCCTTTTGCTTCTGATGAAGAATCAGGGAAAAGTATTTTCAATCAATCAGATTTATGAATCCATCTGGAATGAAGAGGCAATTGGTGCGGATAACACAGTTGCAGTTCACATTCGTCATATCAGAGAAAAAATAGAGATCAATCCGAAAGATCCACGTTACCTGAAAGTAGTTTGGGGTGTCGGATATAAAATCGAAAAAGCATAGTGCGAACAGTAACAAAAGCACATGTAAAAATGGATAGAAAAAGCATATAAGAGAACATAGAAAAATGCATAAGAAGGCAAGAAAGGGTTAACAATGAAGAAATGGTACAGGAAGACCGTGACAAGGACAATCGTTCTTGTTGTGGCGATTCTTAGCGGAGCATTGCTTGTGACAAATTTGCTTTCTCTCCTGACACTGGCGGGGGGAATGAGTTTGTCACAGATCCAAAAGATGAATACACAGTCTTTTGAAGAATCCGAAGAATTCAGCAAGATGGTCGAAAGCTATATGTACGATGTGCAGGAGAAGCTTTATCTACAGAATCTTTTTGAAAGTGACGGCGCCTACAATCCCAAAAAACTGGTGGATGTAATGGAACTGTCAAAGAAGGGCAAGATTTCAGAAACAAATTTGTCAGGTGTCACGTACACCATGGAAGAACTGGTGAACTGGGGCGAGACTTACAGTGGGACAGATAACGACAATCTTTACAAACAGAATGGCGTGATCGTCTGCCAGAAACCAGACGGAAATTATTATTACTATTATATGAATGATTTCTTTTCTCTTGTAAATGCAGGAAAACTTCAGTTTCAGATGGGCGAGCAGGACAGAGATCAGTTTCTGGCAGGATTGCAGGCGGGCGAATTTACGACTTCCGGTTATTATACATTTCAGATTACAGATGAAAACGGTGAGCTGCTTTATACAGACTGCTGGAACTTTGGTCAGTCAATGATTGAAAAATATGCACCGGTCGGAGCGGATAATCTACTCCAGGTTGTAAATAATAATCCGCAGTTAAATGGAAGACTGACATTGGTTTATGATAATATTGCCACAGCATTGCAGACAATCTATGAAGACTGGCAGGATTATGAAGGCGGTTGGGATTATCTGGAAGAAGGGAATACCAATTTTACCTATCTGTATGCAGATGAATCGACAAAGAAGGTTACTACAAATAAAGCAGAATATGCAAATTATGCAGATGTAAAGAAAAGCATAGAAGACATGATAGAATCAGCGTCAAAGAACCCTGTGAAATATATGGTAATCTATCCTGAATTGAAAGATTTTAAGACGAATATGAATGTTTCTTATTCGGATCAATGGCTCAATACACGTTCTTATGGTTACTATTCCGGCGGAACAAAGTGGAAAGATGTTTTTGCAGTTGCGGTTGACACAAAATATCCGATTCAGGATCAGTTCTATCAGAACAGTATTGATTATCAGAATAATATTCCACAGATGAAAGCAGCATTGCATTTTATGATTTTCAGCGGAGTACTCTTTTTGGTCACAGTAGTGTGGTTGACATTGGGGGCAGGGAGAAAACCGCAGGATGAAGAACTGCATTTGTTAAAGTTCGATTCCTGGAAGACAGAGATTGCTGCTGCAGTTGTTATTTTTGTCTGGGTGATTGGAAGTTATTTCTTTTTTGTGGCAGGAATCGATAGAATTCACATCTTATTTGATGGGATTACAGGGTTATGTAGTTCGTACGGTGCTGTGGAAAGTGATACATTTGTTCCATCATCCTATGTTCCGAATGTATATATGCAGACTTTAAGTCTCGGAGAATCAGTAGGTGCGTTTGCATATGGAACATTTACATTTACCTGCTTCTTTGCCGGCTATCTTAGTCTGGTAAGAAGAATTAAGTCAAAGAGTCTGTGGGAGAACAGTCTGCTTCGAAGCTTCGGTATATTTATCGGGAAAATATTACGAGACATGAAGCTTACAAAGAAAACAGCAGGACTTTTGATTCTTTATTTCCTGTTTCAGATTTTCGTGCTCTGGGGTGGAGATTTCTTCCTGGTGATTCTGCTGCTGATTGCTGATGCAGTGCTATTCTATTACATGGTTGCAAATGTGATGGAGAAGAATCGATTGAGAAAAGGAATTCAGGAGATCGCTGCCGGAAATATGAGTTATCAGATTCCAATCGACGGACTGCATGGGGAGAACAAGAAATTTGCATTGATGATCAACGGGATCGGAACCGGACTTAACAAAGCAGTTGCCGAGGCAATGAAAAACGAACGTCTTAAGACAGATTTGATCACAAATGTTTCTCATGATATTAAGACACCACTGACTTCTATTTTGAACTATGTTGGCATCTTAAGACAAACAGATCCGGCAGATCCGAAAGTTCAGGATTATCTGAATATTCTGGAAGAGAAAGCACAGAGACTGAAGACATTGACAGAAGATGTAGTAGAAGCATCGAAAGTCAGCAGCGGGAATATTTCCCTGGAATATATGGATCTTGATCTGTCGGAAATGATCCAGCAGACACAGGGTGAACTCGAAGAAAAATTCGAGGCGAGAAATCTGGCAATCGTCACAGATCTTCCGGCAGAACCGGCTGTTGTGCATGTCGATGGAAGAAGAATGTGGCGTGTTCTGGAAAATATTTACGGAAATGCAGCCAAGTACGCAATGCCTGGAACCAGAGTTTACGCGACTCTGAAAACAGATGATACAAAGGTAAGATTTTCATTGAAAAATGTTTCCGAGCATCAGTTGAATATTCAGGCGGACGAACTGACAGAACGTTTTATCCGCGGAGATATTTCCAGAAGTACGGAGGGAAGTGGATTAGGACTTTCTATAGCGAAGAGCCTTACAACAATGCAGGGCGGCACATTTGACTTGTATCTGGACGGAGATTTGTTCCGGGTAGATATTACATTTCCAAGAGTGAAAGCAAAAGGAAATGCTGCCGGGGTAACAGAGGAATTAGCAGAGAAATCATCAAGCGGTGTATCTTGACATTCTATTCGCGTTATGCTAACCTTTTTAAGGAATGAAAAGCAGTGATAAGCGAAACGCGATGAGGAAGAGAGTAGTCTGTAACAGATTCTACAGAAAAGTCCTGAAGGCTGTCAGGCCGGATGTTGAGAGGGATGGATGGAAGACAGATGAAGATGGCTTCTGAGCAGCGCAGATGAGCCTGAACAGAGTGATCAAGTGAGTTGTTTAAGTAGCAATCTTGAATAAAAAGATCCGGGTTAGTCTGTGAAGGGATTCGCCCTTTATAGCGAAGAGTATCAACAGTGAGAAATGCCGTAGTATTCAAAGCAGTTTTTACTAACGAAAGTGCAGATACTCATAGAGGTTTCTTTCCGCGAGGAAGGAACGAAGAGAAGTGGTAACACGAAAGTAGGATTCGTCTTCTCAGGGATGCAAGTCCCTGGGAGGGCGTTTTTTAATATATTAGGTTCTTTCCTAATATATTAAAAACGCTCCGCTAGGGATGTTCCAGAAAATCCAGAAAAAATCGTATTAGTAATCACTGAAAGTTGAGAAAAGAATCCCACATTGTGGGAAAAGGAGGCAGAAAAATGTCAGAAAAACCAAAATATTATATAACAACAGCGATTGCCTATACATCAGGTAAACCGCATATCGGAAACACATACGAGGTCGTGCTTGCAGATGCAATCGCACGTTACAAGAGAAGCCAGGGATATGATGTATTCTTCCAGACAGGAACAGATGAGCACGGACAGAAGATCGAGCTCAAAGCCGAGGAGGCTGGAATCACACCAAAGGAATTCGTAGATAATGTATCAACAGAAATCAAAAGAATCTGGGATCTGATGGATACATCTTATGACAAATTCATCCGTACAACAGATGAAGATCATGAGAAACAGGTTAAGAAGATTTTCAAGAAACTTTACGACAAGGGAGATATTTACAAGGGACATTATGAAGGAATGTACTGTACACCGTGTGAGTCTTTCTTCACAGAGTCTCAGCTTGTAGATGGAAAATGTCCGGACTGCGGTCGCCCGGTTCAGCCGGCAAAGGAAGAGGCATATTTCTTCAAAATGAGCAAGTATGCAGACCGCCTGATCGAGCATATCAATACACATCCGGAATTTATTCAGCCGGTAGCACGTAAGAACGAGATGATGAACAACTTCCTTCTTCCGGGACTTCAGGATCTGTGTGTATCCAGAACATCCTTCAAGTGGGGAATTCCGGTAGATTTCGATCCAAAGCACGTTGTATATGTATGGCTTGATGCTCTTACAAACTATATCACAGGAATCGGATATGATGCAGACGGAAACAGTACAGAGCAGTTCAACAAGCTGTGGCCGGCAGACCTTCATCTGATCGGAAAAGATATCATCCGTTTCCATACAATTTACTGGCCAATCTTCCTTATGGCACTTGATCTTCCACTTCCGAAACAGGTGTTTGGACATCCGTGGCTGCTTCAGGGAGACGGTAAGATGAGTAAGTCTAAAGGAAATGTTCTCTATGCAGATGAACTCGTTGATTTCTTTGGCGTAGATGCAGTTCGTTACTTTGTACTGCATGAAATGCCATTCGAGAATGACGGTGTTATTTCCTGGGAGCTGATGGTAGAGCGTTTGAATTCTGATCTTGCAAATACACTTGGAAACCTTGTAAACAGAACTGTTTCTATGACAAACAAATATTTCGGCGGAACAGTAGAAGATAAGGGTGTTGTAGAAGATGTAGATGCAGAACTGAAAGCAGTTGTAGAGAATGCTTCTAAAGCAGTTGATGCTAAGATGGCAGACCTCCGCGTTGCCGATGCGATTACAGAAATCTTCAATCTGTTCAAACGCTGCAATAAATATATTGATGAGACAACTCCTTGGGTACTCGGAAAAGATGAATCCAAGAAGGATCGCCTTTCTACAGTACTTTGGAATCTGATCCAGAGCATTTCTGAAGGTGCAAGACTTCTTGAATCTTTTATGCCTTCTACAAGTAAGAAGATCCTTGAGCAGCTTGGTAACGGACATGTAACAGAGAAACCGGAGATCCTGTTCCAGCGAATGGATCTCGAAGAGGTTATGAAGAAAGTTGAAGAACTTCATCCGAAGGTAGAAGAAAAGAAAGAGGAAGAAGCTGTTATCGACATTGAGCCGAAAGATGAGATCACATTTGAGCAGTTCGGAGCAATGCAGTTCCAGGTTGGAGAGATCATTGCATGTGAGGCTGTAAAGAAATCCAAAAAGCTTCTCTGCTCTCAGGTAAAAGTTGGAAGCCAGGTAAAACAGATCGTATCCGGAATCAAAGCACATTACACACCGGAAGAAATGGTTGGTAAGAAAGTTATGGTTCTTGTAAACCTGAAACCTGCGAAGCTGGCAGGCGTACTTTCAGAGGGAATGCTGCTTTGTGCAGAAGATGCAGAAGGTAACCTTGCACTGATGACACCGGAAAAAGAAATGCCGGCTGGAGCAGAAATCTGTTAATCAAAATGTTTGAAAATTCAGATAATTACAACCGAAGTAGATAATAAATAAAAAATATAAAAAAATCAAATGAATATATTGACAAATTAGACGCCGAATGTTATTATATAACCATCAAAGAGAGAAAGAAATCTCCCAAAGATATTTAACTAAGAAGGCAAAAGTAACAGATGCCTGATTAGATTAAAAATACAAGTTCAACAGGAGGTCAGTCCCATGGACAGTATAGTTTCAGATTTTTATCAATATGTCAGTGGTATGATGAGTGAAGGTTCCTGTGAAGAAAGAGACCTTTGCCAAGCGTAAAAGTCCAGTAGAAAGAAAAGAAGATCAAAGATCGGAGAGTACGGAAACTGGAAGCAAAGAGAAAAAGATGAATCACTCATAGATGTATTGAATAAAAATACCGCATATAACATAGAATGAAAAATGTGTAAAGAAACATTGAAAGGACATGTTATAATCTCAGATTTGTTATAAAAGCAGGAATGACTTGACAGAAGATTTAATACATAAAGTATTGAATGGATATGAAAATCATTCAGGTGATAAAATAACAGACGACAAAGGTCTCACAGGAACGTAGAATCGCGAATAATCTCCGATACAAAATATAAAATTATAATAATAATACAATTAAATAACACTAAAAATGCACTTTCAAAAGGAATTGAAGGTGCATTTTTTTGACATTACAGACCTCATATGGTAGAATAATGAAAGAGTATCGGCTAGTGCCTAATGGACACATTCAGACCAAAACTAATATTTCAATGACAATGAGGTGAGTACAGTGGATAAGTATGAATATAAGTTAAAGACAGAAGAGATGCTGGAACTTATGGAAGATGGAGAATACAGAAAAGCAGCGGCAGCAGCAGATCTGATTGACTGGAAGCGTGTCCGTAACGCAGGGATGCTGATGAATGTCAGTGATATTTATGAAAAAACAAAAGAGTATCAGAAGAGCTATGATGTGATGAATCTTGCATATCGCCGTTCTGAAGGAAGCCGCAAGGTGATCTATAAGTTATGTTCTCTTGCAATTAAGACAAAGAATATAGATGAAGCAATCGACTATTATGACGAATTTATCCAGATTGCACCGAAAGATCCGAACAGGCATATCCTTAGATATCAGATCTTAAGAGCGCAGAGAGCGCCGATCGAACAGCAGATTGAGGCTCTGGAGGAATTTAAGAAGGCAGAATATATTGAAGAGTGGGCTTATGAACTGGCGAAGCTTTATCGCGAAGCAGGTATGATGACAGAATGTCTGGAAGAGTGTGATGATTTGATCCTTTGGTTCAGCGAGGGTAAGTATGTTTATAAGGCAATGGAACTGAAGATGCAGTATAAGCCATTGTCACCATCGCAGCAGCAGAAATATGATCACAGATATGAGAAGCTTTCTTCAGAGACAGAAGAAATACCGGATCTGACTTCCTATTTAGGAGAAGACGAGGAAAAAGATTCTGCGTTAGAAGGAGCCGAAGCACTTGGAGATACAAGATCAATCGGGTTGACAGAGCAGCCGGTGATGGAGAACGACAGTACTTCCGATGTGATTGACACGGATGCGGTTACTTTGGAAGCGGCAGAAGAGCCGGATGCCGAAGTAGAAAATCCGGAAGAAGCAGGAGTAGAAACAGCAGAAGTTATAGAAGCTTCCGAGGATGAGTCAGAAGTTCAGCCGGCAACGGTAGAGACAAGTGGAGATAAGAGAACACTTAGCAAAGATACTGCTTCCATACCGGTTGTCGGTAAGAATCCGGTAAAACCAGTCAAGAAGAAACTCGGAGATACGATGCGGTTAGATGAAGCTCTGCAGCAATTACTCAACCCGAAACCGGAAGTTCAGGCAGAACCGGGAGAAGAAGTCGAACCGGATATGACAGATCTGGAAGAGGATATTGCAGCAATTGAGGATGTAGAAGATCTTGAGATCGTGAATCAACTGACAGAAGAGAAGAAAGCTGAGGAAGCCAGTAAAGAACGAGTGGTTCCATCAGGGATGAAAGAACTGATTCCAGAACCGGAGACAGAAGAACTTATAGAACAGGCAGTGGAGGAGACTTCAGAAGATGTTCCAGAAGATGCAGTTGCTATAGAAGCAGGAGAAGCAGAACCGGAAGAAGTTCTTGAAGTAGAAGAGGCAGAACCGGAAGAGGAAGAAATCCTTGAAGTAGAAGAAGCAGAACCGGAAGAGGAAGAAATCCTTGAAGCAGAAGAAGCAGAACCGGAAGAGGAAGAAATCCTTGAAGCAGGGGAAGCAGAACCGGAAGAGAAAGAAATCCTTGAAGCAGGGGAAGCAGAACCGGAAGAGGAAGAAATTTTTGAGATAGATGCAGCTGAGTCAGAAGATCTGACAGATGAATCAGAAGATTTGTCTGAGGTGGAGGAACTGATCTCAGAAACTGAAGTTGTCAATGATGAAGATGATTCAGAAGGAGCAGCAGTAAGAAAGACTATGGACAATAAAAATAATGAAGAACCAATTTTATCACCAGAGATACAGAAACTGATTGATGAGATTGAAGGTGTTATTCCGGAAGAGGAAGAAGTAGATGCAACAGTAAGTTCAGAAGAAGTTCTTGAGGTAGAAGAAGAACCACATGAAAATATGGGAGAGCTTGCGGATGATCTCAGACTCGGTGAGGACGAGTACGAAGATTATGATGCGTATGACTGGGATGATGCAGAAGAGTTTGACGAAGACGATATTTTAGATGATTATGAAGAGTCAGATGACGATTTGTTGGATGATTATGAAGAGTCTGATGACGATCTGCCGGATGATTATGAAGACGCTGATGATGATCTGTTCGGTGAGGAAGAAGGATATGATGATCTGGATGCCTATGGTTATGAAGAAGACGATGAGGATGATGAAGTAATTAATCCAAGAGATCTTTTCACAGCAGAAGATAAGATTTCAGATGATGATCTTCTTGGTCTGAATTCTTATGAAGAAGTGCCAAATTTTGAAGATGAATTCAGCGTGAATCCAGCGCATAGTGAGGAACCGGATGACAGAGAGATTCCGGATGAAGATGACGGAATTGATATCATGTCTGCGACGACACCATTGAGCCGTAAAGAGACTGCAAAATTGATCGCAACAGGTAAGACATCACCATTACCGTTAGATGAGATTGCAGATGCAATGTCTGATACAGGATTTATTGTACATGGTCGTTATGATCTTGAAACACAGAGTGGAATCGGTACAAGAGCAGGACTTACAGAGGAACAGAAAAAACTCTTCTCTTATTTTGTACCTGTGCGTGGTATGAGTGAGCAGCTGGTAGATGTACTTGAGCAGGATAAGAACTGTACAAACCGCAAAGGAACTTCCAGAACAGGAAACCTTCTGATTATTGGAAATAAAGGAAATGGAAAGACAGTCCTCGCTGTTGATGTTGTAAAGGCAATTCAGAAGCAGCGTGATATCCGTCAGGGTAAGGTTGCAATTGTGACAGGTGAGTCACTGAATAAGAAGAGAATCGGAGACATTTTCCGTAAATTGTACGGCGGTGCACTGATCATTGAAAAAGCCGGACAGATGAACGAAAAAACACTCGCCAAGCTGAACAAAGCAATGGAGCAGGATACAGGAGAACTTTTGGTAGTTCTTGAAGAGCAGAGAAAACCACTGGACAGACTTCTTTCTTCCAACAGAGAATTCAGAAGAAAATTTACTTCCAGACTTGAAGTGCCGATCTTTATTAATGATGAGCTTGTAACATTTGGACAGACTTATGCTCAGGAGAATGGTTACAGAATCGATGAGATGGGAATTCTTGCACTGTACAGTAAGATTGATTCTTTACAGAGAGAAGATCATGCAGTAACAGTAGCAGAAGTGAAAGAAGTGATGGATGATGCGATTGCTCATTCACAGAAAGCTTCCGCAAAGAAACTTGTGAAGAGAGTATTTGGAAAGAATACAGATTCTTCCGACAGAATTCTGCTTTCAGAGAAAGATTTCAACATTTAATGACATATATTTGTTAAGAATTAATAGACAGTCAGTAAAACGACTGTCTATTTTTGTGCAATAATACATTTTCTCTTTCTTTTTTATACAGTATCAAGTATAATAAAACTATAGTGTTCAAGGGGAGAATGAAACTTTGTTACCAATTGAAAGATTCGGTAATGTGCCTTGATCTATAAGAAATTGTATGGTTTTTAAATCATTACAATCAGGAATATATTTGAGCAGTGAGGTGGCTTTATGGTTAAGAAAAACAGCACGAAGACGAAAGTGCAGCCTTATGAGATCGGAGAACTTGACCATTATCTTTTTGGGCAGGGAAATCATTATGAGATTTATAAAAAGATGGGTGCCCATGAGGTGACAAAGAACGGAAAAAGAGGAGTATATTTTGCGGTATGGGCTCCTCATGCAGTAAACGTTTCTGTAATCGGAGAGTTTAATGACTGGGATGAGACGAAAGATAAGATGAAGAGAGGAGAGCCTCTCGGAATATACACATGCTTCGTACCGGAGGCGAAGAAAGGGGATTTATATAAGTTCTGTATAGAGACACAGGCGGGTGAGAAGATCTATAAAGCAGATCCATTTGCTAATTATGCAGAGCTCCGACCGGGAACAGCATCCAGAATTACAGATATTTCTAATCTGAACTGGTCAGACAGTAAGTGGATGACAGCTCGTGAGAAGTGGGATAACAAAGAAGAACCAGTGTCTATTTACGAAGTGCATATGGGTTCCTGGATGAGACATCCCGGAAGAGAAGATGAAGGATTTTATACATATCGTGAGTTTGCAGAAGCAATTACAAAGTATGTAAAAGAGATGGGATATACTCATGTTGAGTTAATGGGAATCGCAGAGCATCCGTTTGACGGTTCCTGGGGATATCAGGTAACCGGATATTATGCACCAACTTCACGCTATGGAACACCGGAAGATTTTGCATATATGGTAAATTATCTTCATAAGAATAATATCGGTGTTATTCTTGACTGGGTACCGGCGCATTTCCCGAAAGATGCACATGGTCTGGCAGATTTTGATGGAACACCGACATTCGAATATCCAGATCCGAGAAAGGGTGAGCATCCTGATTGGGGAACGAAGGTTTTCAATTATGAAAAACCGGAAGTTTCTAACTTCCTTCTGGCGAATGCATTGTTCTGGGTTGAACATTATCATGTAGACGGACTTCGTGTAGATGCAGTGGCATCTATGCTGTATCTGGACTACGGAAGAGAAGATGGACAGTGGATTCCGAATAAATTTGGCGGAAATGAGAATCTTGAGGCGATTGCATTCTTTAAACATTTGAATTCTGTAGTTTGCGGAAGAAATAAAGGCGTTATGATGATTGCAGAAGAGTCTACAGCATGGCCGAAGGTGACAGGATCTCCTGAGGATGACGGACTTGGATTTACTTTGAAGTGGAATATGGGGTGGATGCATGACTTTACAGAGTACATGAAACTGGATCCTTATTTTAGAAAAAATGCACATCACATGATGACATTTTCCATGGAGTATGCATATTCAGAGAACTATATTCTTGTACTTTCTCATGATGAGGTTGTTCATCTGAAATGCTCCATGTTGAATAAGATGCCGGGAGAAGGATGGGATAAGTTCCGCAACTTGAAGGTGGCATATGCATTTATGATGGGACATCCTGGAAAGAAACTTCTCTTTATGGGACAGGAGTTCGCACAGCTTCGTGAGTGGAGTGAAGAGAGAGAACTGGATTGGTTCCTTCTTGCAGAAGAACCGCACCAGCAGATTCAGAACTGGTATAAAGATTTGCTTCATCTTTATAAGAAGAATAAGGCATTGTATGAGTTGGATAATGATCCGAAGGGATTTGACTGGATCAATAAGGATGATATCTTCCGGAGTATTTTCAGTTTCACAAGACATTCAAAAGATGGTAAGAAAAATCTGCTCTTTGTATGCAATTTTACACCGGTAGACAGACCAGATTACCGTGTTGGTGTTCCGAGAAGAAAGCAGTTTAAGCTTGTTCTTAACAGTGATGAGACAAAATACGGCGGATCAGGAGAAGAACGCCCATTGGTTTACAAGCCAGAGAAACAGGAATGTGATGGTCAGAAATATTCCTTTGCATATCCTCTTCCGGGATATGGTGTGGCAGTATTTGAGTATTAAGTTGTATAGTATAATGTTTTCCACGAATAGATGGAACAGGAATTAGACATACATTAATTTGCCCCTGCATAGATTGTAAAAAACAAACTATGCAGGGGCTTTTCTATGAGAGAATATATTGAGGAGCGTGCAGTAGAAATTGCAAATTATATTATAGAAAATAATGCGACAGTGAGACAGACAGCAAAACAGTTTCGGATTAGTAAGAGTACGGTGCATAAGGATGTTACAGAACGTCTGCTTCAGATCAATCCATCATTGGCTCATGAAACACGTAAGGTTTTAGACACCAACAAATCAGAACGTCACATCCGGGGAGGGCTCGCTACCAGAGAAAAATATTTACACTTGCATGCTTCCAATTATTGAAGTTAATGTTACAATAAAAGTGGATATTCAATCAGAAACACGGACATTGAGAGGAGATTGTTCAAATGCGGGTGGCAATCGTTGAAAGGGATGAAAAAGTATTAGAAGAACTGAAAAAAGGTTTAAAACGCGTAGATCCGAATTACGAGTTGGCGGGAATTGCAGGGAATGGACAGTCTGCATATGAGATGATAACAGTTATGCAGCCAAATCTTGTTATCATGGACATTGGGCTTCCGCGGATGAATGGGTTAAATCTTTTGAGAAAATTACGCACGGAAGGACGTGAGTTCCGTGTGATTATTATAACAAAGGATGAAGATTTTCAACAGGCAAAGCAGGCAATCGATCTGGGGGTGGACGGATATTTAGTACAGCCGTTCCGGCCGATGGAGCTTAAGAAGGCATTAAGCCGTATTCATGAAAAAATCAGGAATGAATATTGGATGCAGGCTTCTTTTACTGTTGAAAATGTTCTGTTAAGCTGCAGGTATGGAGAAATTATATCGAATCAGAAGTTAAATGAAATGACTATCCGGAAATATGGTTTTACAGTGGATGATCCGGGATATTTATTTACGGTTTCAATGGCAGACGAATACGAGGAGCAGAAGGAAAATATACGTGGATTTCTCGAAGAAATCTGTAGACGTGAGTGTGGATTTTCGGCATCTGTTATATGTTCGGATCGATGGAAACAGGTGTATCTGATCATTTACCGGGTACGTGAAGCAAGGAACTGGAAAGAATATTTAAAAAAAAATGTGGTTACTGGGTTATGTAGGAATTTTCCGGGGACAATTATTTGTGTATGGATAGAGACAAAACAGCTGACAAAGCTGGTAGATGCAATGATTCAGGCAGGAAGTCTCATGGAATGGAATCTTCTTCAGCCGCGAGGAGTTTTAATCTGTCAGCAGACAGTTGAGAAATTTGAAGCTGTTCCGGTGCGTTATCCGGTAGAATTAGAACAACGAATGCGAGAAATGATTTTTGATGAAAACAAGAAAGGAATTGCCAGACAATTTCAACTTGTTTGTGAGGAAATGAAAAGAGAAAAATATTTTCCAAAAGAAATAAAATACAGTATTATTCGTTTTTGCATGGCAGCTGGATTGAATTATAGAAATTATGGCGGGGAGATTAACGAAACAGAAATCCTGAGTCTTATGCAGCAGATTACCTATGCCATCAGCTGGAAACAGATAGAGAAAGCGATTCAAGGCTTGGAACGGATGATATCATATGAGCATAAATTTGAGCAGTACAGTACGCTTATCCAAAAAGCAATGGAAATTATAAGAAAAGAATATGACAGTGGTATTACATTGGAAGAAGCAGCGAGACAACTTTATGTATCGGAAGAATACCTGAGTTCTCAGTTTAAGAAGGAGACAGGATATAATTTTACAGAAACTGTGAGGAAATACAGGATAGAAAAAATAAAGGAGCTTCTCAGGACAACAAAATATAAGATGAATCAGATTGCGGGGCTTGTCGGTTACTCTGATCCCAAATATATGAGTAAGGTGTTTAAAGAGGAGGAAGGAATTTTACCGACGGAATACAGACGTAACTCCAATGGGATTTCATAATTAGGAGTAATTTCATATTGCTTATAGAAAAAAGTAGAGAATAAGAGGCATATTTAATTAAAAAAATACACTTTTATAAAAAATTTCGCCCTTTTAAATATAAAAAATGTGCTATGATATATGTGAAAAGTGAAAAGGATTTCATAGCCGTTAAGGCAGAAAGAGGTGAAAAGAATGAGCACAATGAACATTACTTTCAAACACCCGGATGAGATCATTGATTTCTTGAAAACAGTATGTAAATTTGACTTTAACATGGACATGAGAAGAGGACGGGCAGTAGTAGATGCGAAGTCATTACTTGGAATCATGAATCTGGGATTGAATAACGTGATTGAACTGCAGATGTATGCAGACGATTGCACAGAACTTGAAAGACAGCTAGAAAGATTTGCAGCATAAAATGGAACATAAAAATGGGATGTCGGGCATTTGTTCGGCATCTTTTTTGATATATTATACCCATAACAGTGGATACATAGAATGCGCACTGCGGTGTACGATGTAGGTGTCGCAAGCGACCACCGCAGGCGTAAGAGGGTGCCGAGGCACATTCTTTGTTCTGGATAGATCAGAAGGGGAATAATTACCGTGTATAGTAATAGAAATTGTGGATAAGATTTTATTTTACATAAACAAATACTTGTAAATCAATGCTTCCTCTACTATAATGAAAAACAGAAAAAGATATATAAATAAAGTAAATAGTTTTGATTGGATTTTACAGGAGGAAAGATTTGAAGAAAGAATTAGTGATTGTCCTTGACTTTGGTGGACAGTATAACCAGCTGGTCGCAAGACGTGTCAGGGAGTGTAATGTATATTGTGAAATTTATTCATATAAGACAGATATTGAAAAAATCAAAGAGATGAATCCAAAAGGAATCATTCTCACAGGCGGACCGAACAGCTGTTATGAGCCGGATTCACCGACTTATTCAGAAGAACTGTTCAAGCTTGGAATTCCGGTTCTCGGACTTTGCTATGGCGCACAGCTGATGTCTCATGTACTTGGTGGAAAAGTTGAGCGTGCAGATGTAAGAGAATACGGTAAGACAGAAGTTATTATTGATAAAAAAGACTCCAAAGTATTTGAGGGTGTTTCAGAGACAACAACATGTTGGATGAGCCATTTTGATTATATTTCAAAGATTGCTCCGGGATTTGAAATTACAGCACACACTGCTGACTGTCCGGTTGCAGCAGCTGAGAACGCAGCTGAGAAACTGTATGCAATCCAGTTCCATCCAGAAGTACTTCATACAGTAGAAGGAACAAAGATGATCAACAACTTTGTAAAAAATGTATGTGAATGTGCGGGTGACTGGAAGATGGATGCTTTTGTTGAGAATACAATTGCAGAGATCCGCGAGAAGGTTGGAAACGGAAGAGTATTGCTCGCATTGTCAGGTGGGGTTGACTCTTCAGTGGCAGCAGGACTTCTTTCCAAAGCCATTGGAAAACAGCTTACTTGTGTATTCGTAGATCACGGACTTCTTCGTAAAAATGAAGGAGATGAAGTTGAGGCAATCTTCGGACCAGAAGGACAGTTTGATCTGAACTTTATCCGCGTAAATGCGCAGGAAAGATATTATAACAAACTTGCAGGCGTTACAGAGCCAGAAGCAAAACGTAAGATTATCGGTGAAGAATTCATCCGTATCTTCGAAGAAGAAGCAAAAAAGATCGGTACTGTTGAATTCCTTGCACAGGGAACAATTTATCCGGATGTGGTAGAAAGTGGTCTTGGCGGAGAATCCGCTGTGATCAAATCTCACCACAATGTAGGAGGACTTCCGGATTTTGTAGATTTCAAAGAAATCATTGAGCCGCTTCGTGATCTTTTCAAAGATGAAGTTCGTAAAGCAGGACTTGAGCTCGGACTTCCTGAAAGACTCGTATTCCGTCAGCCATTCCCAGGACCGGGACTTGGAGTACGTATCATCGGCGAAGTAACAGCTGAGAAAGTTCGTATCGTTCAGGATGCAGATGCTATTTATCGTGAAGAGATTGAAAATGCCGGACTTGATAAGACAATTGGTCAGTATTTTGCAGCACTTACGAATATGAGAAGCGTTGGTGTTATGGGTGATGAGAGAACTTATGATTATGCTGTAGCTCTTAGAGCCGTTAATACGATTGATTTCATGACTGCAGAGGCGGCGGAGATTCCGTATGAAGTTCTGAATAAAGTGATGAGCAGAGTTATAAATGAAGTTCGTGGGGTGAATAGAATATTCTATGATCTGACGAGTAAGCCACCGGGAACGATTGAGTTTGAGTAGCTTGAAAAATCGCGGAAAAGCCCATAAATAAAGGCTTTGCGGGGTGTCGAAAAGACCAAATGGAGTGCAAATGGAGTTTAAAAATTATTTTTTTCTCTTGTTTATATTCCAGATTCACCTGCAAATTTCGTGAAATCGGTTATTCTCATAAAATAAAATTAGAGTAAATATGAAGAACAGTTTGTTTTGATTGAAGTGATTTTCGTCAAGGCAGACTGTTTTTTTGTTGCCTGCATTTAGAAAACAGATACCACAGAAAGGTTCTTTACTTTCGATGAGCTTAAACTCCATGACACAGTAATCACACTGATGGAGAATTAAAAAACAAGAAAATTTGATAAATTTCGGAAAATGATGTCCGATTTTGTATCTGCCAGTACAGAGTATATGAAGAGATAAATATTCAAAACACAGGAGGTACTGATTATGCAGAATAAATTATTTTTAAAGGCAGCCGATATATGTGAACTTCTGGAAGTAAAACAGACATCGGCTTATGAAATCATCGGAAATCTGAACAAGGAACTGGAAGAACAGGGCTACCTGACGCTTAGAGGAAAAGTTCCGACAAAGTATTTTGTGAAGCGTTTCTACGGAGTAGAAGATACTTGTGAGATTCCACAGGAAGAGGGAAAGGAATGGTTTCATGCGTAAGAGAAAAATGTATTTATCAGTGGAAGACATTGCAGAACTCTTTGGATTATCAGTTTCGTTTGCTTACCGGGTAGTGGAAAGAATGAATGCCGATCTGGCAAGCAAGAACTATTATGTGATTCTCGGTCGGGTGCCAACCCGCTATGTAGAGGACAAGATCTATGGTCTGGAACATGTTGAGCAGTATTTGAAGGAGGATAAAGCGGTATGAGTATGGTGCAGGAAAAAATGTATATGGATGTGGATGATGTGTGTGCAATTCTTGGAGTTTCAAAAACTTATGCATATAGTCTGATGCGAGAATACAACAAAGAATTGAAGGCAAAAGGCTATATTGTAGTAGCTGGAAAAATCTCTACGAAATTCCTGGCAGAAAAGATTTATGGCATGAAAGTCGAGGATTAGCAATGGGGGTTTACAAAGAAGGAAAAAACTGGAAAGTACAGGTCTATTACAAAGACTGGCAGGGAAATCGGAAAAGAAAACAGAAAAGAGGATTCAGGACCAAGGGTGAAGCTAAGGAATGGGAAAGAGATTTCCTGCAACAGCAGAGCCAGGGTGTGGATATTGAATTTGGAAATTTTCTGGAGATTTATTACAAAGATATGGATGTCCGTCTCAGAGAAAACACTATGTACACGAAGCGATATATTATTGACCTGAAAATCAAGCCTTATTTTGAAAAGAAGATTCTCAGTGAAATTACGGTGGCAGACGTCCGTGCATGGCAGAATGAGTTGCTGACGTATAAGGATAAGAATGGAAAAGGATATTCTCCTACTTATCTGAAAACAGTGAACTGCCAGCTGACTGCAATCTTCAATTATGCAATGCGGTATTATAACCTGCAGGATAATCCCTGCAGGAAGGCAGGAGCGATTGGCAAGAGTAAAGGAGAACCGAAGGACTTCTGGATGCAGGAAGAGTTCAATGCTTTTCTGGAAACAGTAAGTGATAAGCCGGAGACAAGAATGGCGTTTCTTTTGTTGTACTGGACCGGAATGCGTATCGGTGAATTGCTTGCACTTACTTATAATGACATCAATCTTGAAGAGAAAACCATATCAATCAATAAATCTTATCAGAGACTGAAAGGAAAGGATATGATCACGCAGCCGAAAACTCCAAAGAGTATCCGTGTGATTACGATGCCGGATTTTCTTGCAGAGGAATTTAGGGAGTATTGCAGTCATTTGTATGGAATTATGAAAAAGGAAAGACTTTTTCGGTTTACCAAATCGCATATGGAACATTGTATGGCTACCGGAATCGAGCGGTCTGGTGTAAAGCGGATACGACTTCATGATCTCCGCCATTCCCATGCCAGTATGCTGGTTGATATGGGGGTGGCTCCATTGGAGATTGCAGAACGCCTTGGACATGAAAAGGTGGAAACCACGTTGAACACTTATTCACATCTGTATCCGTCTACACAGAGTAAATTAGCAGGTTTGCTAGATAAGAAACATGAGGAAGAGGAGGAATAAGCGATGGCTGGTGACAGACATGGAAAACACAACACAACGACCATTTCTTTTCGGGTGAATTCTTATGAAAAAGCAACGATTGAAGAAAGAGTGAAAGTGAGCGGAATGAAAA
>SAMEA3387476__coassemble_1066_pt1 | contig 63841 bp, 55 predicted proteins | sample SAMEA3387476__metabat2_low_PE_028 | metagenome-assembled genome bin SAMEA3387476 (sample SAMEA3387476) | Felis catus | biome: Faeces | place: United Kingdom | collected 2012
GTATCAACTCCTTTCAATAATATTCTACTCTAATATCTTATAAAACTCAACACCGGCTTATATGATTTTACAATTTATATTTAACTATTAACAACCTCCATAATCAATTTTTGATTAGTATGTGGTAAAATATAGGAAATTATGTTCTTTTTGTGATAAAATGATGTAAATGCGGGAATGCATAGCAATGGAGAAATCCGGTTACATCAGTGAGTGGCAAAATTTACTTTTGACACTCACATCATAAAATACTTAATACTGATTATGAAACAAGGAGATTTTAAATGAAAATTGTATTTTTAGATGTTAAAACAATTGGAGAGGATATTGATCTTTCTGCATATGATGAACTCGGTGAAGTTGTAAAGTACAGCTTTTCTTCACCTGAAGAAGTCCCGGCGCGTGTCACGGATGCTGATGTGATCATATTAAATAAAGTTCCGGTCAATGAGCAGACGATTGGAACTGCAAAGAATCTGAAGCTCGTCTGTGTCACAGCCACAGGCACGAACATCCTGGATAAAGAGTATCTTGATTCAAAAGGAATTGCCTGGAGAAATGTTGCCGGTTATTCTACTGAGACTGTCGCACAGCACACATTTGCAATGCTTCTCTTCCTATTAGAAAAGCTTCGTTATTATGATGATTATGTGAAAGAAGAGCGCTATGTAAATGATGTCTCTTTCACTCATTTTGCAGAACATTTCACAGAAATCCATGGAAAAACCTGGGGGATCATCGGACTTGGGGCAATCGGCAGACGTGTCGCTGAGATTGCACGTGCATTTGGAGCGAAAGTCATTTACTACTCCGCCTCCGGTGCTCCGACGCAGGAAGGTTATGAACAGGTTGACTTTGAGACATTGCTTACGCAGTCTGATATTATTTCCGTCCACGCTCCACTCAACGAACATACAGAAGGACTGATCAACAGCAAGGCGTTTAAAAAAATGAAATCTTCCTGTATTTTCCTGAATCTCGGAAGAGGACCGATCGTCGATGAGCAGGCATTATATGATGCACTGGTCAGGAATCAGATTGCCGCAGCAGGATTAGATGTCCTTTGTGAGGAACCAATGTCCGCAGATAATCCATTGGTTCAATTCAAAGACAGCAAGCGCCTGCTGATCACGCCACATATTGCCTGGGCAAGCGTGGAAGCGAGAACTCATCTGATGGAAATTATCCACGGACAAGTCAAGGATTTTTTTGCTTAAGATCAACATTTTGTTTATCCCTACAATTTTTCTGCAATTTGCAATCAATATTTTTCTGTAAAGTTTAAAGAAAATAATTGTAAACTCCGGGTAAAGTGTTTTATAATAGCCATGTACGTAATTTTTGCAAGACGTAACATGTCAACTTAATAACTTAAGAAAAAGGAAAAAAGAAAATGGGAATTACAATGGTTTTGTCCTTGCTCAGCGGAGTTGCCCTCTTCCTGTACGGAATGGCACTCATGGGAGACAGTCTTAAGAAGGTTGCCGGTAACAAACTGGAACTTATCTTATACAAGCTCACAAACTCCCCAATCAAAGGATTGCTGCTGGGTACAGTCGTAACAGCGATCATTCAGTCGTCATCAGCTACTACTGTTATGGTCGTAGGATTCGTAAACTCCGGTATGATGAAAGTTGCTCAGGCAATCGGAATCATTATGGGTGCCAACATTGGAACAAGTATCACAGGCTGGATTTTATGTCTTTCTTACATTGATGGCTCCAGTGGCATCGCGCAGCTTCTGTCCACCGCGACAATCTCTGCGATCGTTGCGATCATCGGTATCATCTTCCGTACATTTGTAAAGAAGAAACCTTATTCCGATATCGGTGACATTATGCTTGGTTTTGCGATCCTGATGTTCGGAATGCAGACAATGAGTGGTGCGGTTTCACCTCTGAAAGAGAACCCACATTTTGTCAGCCTTCTGACAATGTTTAAGAATCCATTCATGGGTATCCTTGTTGGTATCGCATTTACTGCAGTGCTTCAGAGTGCATCTGCATCTGTCGGTATTCTTCAGGCATTATCAATCACAGGCTCTATTACATTTGCTGCCGCACTTCCTATTACAATGGGTATCGGTGTCGGAGCTGCCTGTCCTGTACTGCTTTCTTCTATCGGTACAAACAAGAACGGAAAGCGTACAGCACTTATTTACCTGCTGAATGACTTGTTCGGAATGATCTTTTGGTCTATCGTATTTTACTCAGTAAATGCTGTTGTCCACTTTACATTTATGGACATGGTCATGAGTCCTGTCAGCATTGCTTTATTGAACTCAGTATTCCGTATCGCTACGATCCTGATCCTTGCTCCATTTATCAGCAAGATTGAGAAGCTTGTCTTCTTCCTGATCAAGGATACAGACGAAGACAACGAAGAGCAGGCTGATTTTGATCTGCTCGAGGAACGTTTTCTGGATTACCCGCCGCTGGCGATCAGTCAGAGTCAGATGGCTGTTAACGGTATGGCGAAGAATGCCCGCAAGAATCTCATGCGCGCTTTCGAACTTCTGACAGACTTTAGCGACAGCAAGTTCAATAAGATCCAGGAAAAGGAAAACATGATCGACAAGTACGAGGATAAACTTGGTACTTATCTGATGCAGTTAAGTATGCATGATATGACACCTGATCAGGCGAAGCAGACCTCCAAGTTCCTTCATACGATCAGTGACTTCGAGCGACTTGGTGACCACGCAGTCAACATTTCCAGAGTTGCCCAGGAACTTCACGAAAAGTCCCGTACATTCTCTGAATCTGCTACTTATGAGCTGAATGTGCTTGAGAAGGCATTGGTTGAGATTGTTGATCTTACAGTAAATTCTTTTGTAGATGAAGATCTTGAGACTGCTGCAAAGGTTGAACCTTTGCGCGAACTGATTGGTATTCTCTGTAATGATCTGAAACTTCGTCACATTAAGAGACTTAGAAATGGTCAGTGTGATCTGAATACCGGATTTGCTTTTAATGACCTGCTTACAAACTACGAGCGTATCGCAGCGCACTGTTCTAACATTGCTGTAGCGATTCTCGAGCTTGATTCTTCTAACTTTGATATTCATGAATATACAAAGAGTGTCCGCAAGCTGAAGGATGAAACTTATCTTACAGCCTTTGAGGAATATGAGAAGAAATATGATATCAACGGATATCAGCCGGAAGCTGAAGCAGATAAGAAATTCTCTGCAAAAGCGAAGGATAGCGAGAAGGATAAGGACAACGAGAAATCTTCCGGAAAGAAGAAAGACAAAGACAAGAAAAAAGATAAAAAGAAATAAATTCCTTTCTATTTTATTTAAAAAAGGGGATGTAAAAAAACTCGATTGAGTTTTTTCACATCTCCCTTTTTGTACCTGTTGTGTATAAATAACTGAAATCATGCGCAAAGAAAGTGCACTTCCCCTACCCCATAGAAATTCTTTTTTTGAATCTATGCGGCAGTTCTGTTTCTCATCTTTTTTTCTGATATTTATATAGATTGTATCCTATCGCCTCGAGTAAAACTTCCAGTTTGACTGAATGAATACCTCTTCGGACAATTTTCTTGTACCAACGGTCGTTTTTCATAATTCCGAAAGTGCCTTCTGCTTGTATCGAACGGTTCATTCGTAATAACGCACCGTGGATACTTTCTAGGTTTTCGATTACTTCCTGATGCATGGAAGTTAATTCCTGATTGATCCGAACGGTTCGATTCTTATCTGTCTTCTTACATTTCTCTGCATATGGACATCCACTACAGTCTTCGCATTCATACAATTCTTCCTTACGTCCGTATTGATTTCCCCTCACATTTTTTCTGTATAAAAAATGGAATGCTTTATCGTTAGGACATCTCATGACACCTTGCTCATCAATTCTGTTCACAGAAAATATAATTGTTGTATGAGCCATATCCAGCATCTGCCACAGGATATTTGGGATAGAATCCATAAGTTTGTTTGAAGTGCTCCATCAAAGGAACGAAACAATCCAGATCCGAACGATAATGGTTCACGTCAACAACTGCAATATATTCATCTGCTACACCAATCTGTACATTATATGCTGGTAGAAGCTGATCATTGCCCATGTAATCTGTTTTGATACGCATAAAGGTAGCTGAGTTATCTGTTTTAGAGTGACTGTTTCGATTAGGACCACAGATTTCAATTTTTTGTATGTGTTCTTGAAGTTTCTGACAGAAAGTAGTCAAGTGTTCATAATGACGCTGTTCTTTGGATTTTCGCTTTCCACTTCCGTAAACAAATGTACTTGTATCCAGTTCCCATAAAAGTACTAGCTGCTCAACGATTTCATTCAGATAATCCGGTACATACTCCGGATTTGTTGTGATCTGCACCCCGCTCCATGCGATTTCTGCATTAATCCCCTCAATCTCCGCAGTGATTTTTTCGTAAAGCTTGTAACGGAACTTTTCGGTAGCCTTCTTCCATACCCAGCTATACTTGTTTGCGTTTGCTTCAAACTTGGAGCCGTCGATGTAGAGATGTTGCAGATCTACATGCTCATCGTTAAAGATAGCATGATTGATGTCATTAAAAATGTTTTCTATCTTATCTTGAAGTATTTCATTGATGAAATATCCAAAGGTTCTGTATGACGGAGTATGATGATCCATGAGATACATGAACCTGATATTAACTTTGCAGTTGTCTTCCAGTTCTCTCAGAGAGCAGTAGCCGCTAGTCATAAATCCGAAAAGTACTGTTTTTAACATGTTGACTGGATTATATCTGAGTCGTCCAGTTGTGTACTCCGGAATATCCGTCAGATACTTGTTTAAATCGATTCCTCCCATCAATCTGTCAAATGTTAAAACAGGATCCAACAGATCCAAACAATCTGAAAGAAACAGTGGTAAATATCCTTGTTTTGAATTACAATAATTATTGTGCAAAGTTTTCATCGCAAGTCAATTTTACCACAAAAATAGGACCTTTCGCATGAACGAATGGTCCTATTTCTTTTAGGGACTTATTTCACAGCCCCTTTATCTTTCGATATCCATTTTCTACAATCTGTTGTATTTTTTACGGATCGCAATCGCAAGCATACAACCTGAAATACAGAATAATCCAATCATAAGTTCAAGATTAGAAGTATCTCCTGTTTTAACTGTTTTATTTGTCTGCGTTGTTTCCTTTTTTACTGCATCAAATGTATTTTTAAATGTAATATCACTTTTTGTGCTTACCATCTGCGGATCTGTATGTGCTGCAATTACAGCTTGCAGACCACCGTTTTCAGCATTTACCACAGTTACTTTCACATAATAGACTGTTGCATCATAATGTCCGTTTGCATTATTTCCTGCCTGCTGGGTAACTGTATAGCAGTAAATGCCTGGAGTCTGATAAGTAACAGTCGGAAAAACTGTCTTACCGCTTCCAGTAATAGTTACTGTATTTTCCTTCGGCATCGGTGCATCATCAACTGCCTTAAGAACATACGTATAAGTTTCCGCCTGAGATGGTTTCTCACCTGCCAGCTCTACGCTGACCGGTATCTTCACCTCTACGCTGTCGGCTGCAAAAGCCGAAATGGGGAAAACTGTCAAACACAGAACCACAAGTAGGAGCACTGCTGAGATTTTTTTCATTTTCGTATTCATCTCCTCCTTACTTTTCTGGTGAATTTGGTATCATTAATGCCAAAATAACTGTTCTTGCATCTGTATACTCTGAGGAACATGTAGACATTGCCAGAATCTGCGAACAATCTTCTGATGAACCAATCTGATCCATCGTCTCCTGATGCACATGGGTCGCATGATTTCTGACATATTCCACAAGTCCTGTTGTATCTGTCTGCCATTGTTCCGGTCCAAAGATTACCTGCTCTGATGCCGGAACAGACAAACAGGCAAATACCTTAAGCTTGTAAGAACGATCCGGCAAGATCAGTGTGCCGGTATCATTCTTTTTGAAAAATTTCTGGTTTTTGTATTTATCCAGATCACCGAACATCTTATGGTTGGCCATATGATGTCCGTACAGTAATGAATAGTTTCCGCTAAATGTGTTGTCACAGTTCGAATCCAGATAAATGCTTCCCGACAAAGCGAAGTCGCCATACACATCGGTATTTAGATAGGTCAGGTTGTCTTCTCCCTGTAAAATCGGATAATCGATCTTTGTGTGATCCAGCGTAAGCCATGCACACACATCCGGATTGATCGCCCGAAGTTCTTCAAAAGAAGCACCGCCGTCTTCTTCGACTTTCGGTTTGATCTTCATGAGTTCCGACTGGACATCATCTGCAGCAGCGTATACCTGTGCATTATCCCAGAGGGAATATGCGGAATATGCACCTGCGGTAAACAGAAACAGCATCACGACTGCGCTTAGCAGGGAATTGGCTGCTTTTAGAAACCTTCTGGAAGCGTTCATTTGCAGCCTCCTCCCTTCTTGTTAGTCTTTAAAAAGTGCAAATTAGTCTTCGAATCTGCGTCTCTTAGCTACGAATGCGATTGCTGCAATTACGAAGATAGCTGCGATTGTAAGCATGTATGGAAGAGTTGTGAGGTTGATACCTGTGTCGATATTATTATTTCCCTTTTTATTTGTGAAAGCTGCTGTACTTTCGTTTTTAGCACTAATAATACCTGTGTCACCTGTCGATTCTGTTGTATATCCTGTTGCTTCTTCTTCAACTACTGTATAAGAAACACCTGCCGGAAGATTTTCAATGCTGATAGTATCTCCATCTTTTAACACAAATGTTGTCTCGTCTCCAATTTTAATAGTTTTTGGATTCTCAGCATTTGAACCACCTTTTACTGTATAAGAATCACCGTATGTTTTTCCTTCTTCGCCTATAAGAGTTACTTTAAATTTGAAGTATTTGCTCTTATCACCAAGGTTACCTTCTACTTTTTTACTAACCTTTAATGTATTTGCTGAATATGTATTAGTAATTGTATCTGACTTGACATTATTTCCTGTCTCTGTATGAACACCTGCGATACGAAGATTTCCATTGTCACCATTTACTACAGTTACAACTAATTTAATAGTTCCTGGATGATAAATTACACCTGCTGTTGTTCCGGCAACTTCTTTTAATGTATATTCATACACACCAACATTAGTATATGTTGGTAAAGCTACTGTAATTTTCTTTGTTACTCCATCTACTGTAGCAGCTCCTTTTTCAAATTCAGCTCCAGTAATTGTTCCAAGTGCCGGTGCAAATGTTGCATCACCATCTTTTACATTTCCATCGCCAGCCTGTTTAAGAGTAAAGGTTTCTGCAGGGCTAGTTCCCTGTCCTTCCAATTGATATACCTTTTTAATTGTAACTGTTTCCTGATCTGTTGCCTGAGCCTCATTTTCTGCTGCAAATGCAGTCATTCCCATTGTAAGCATCATAGCGCAAGTTAATACGCCTGCTAATAATTTTTTCGCCTTCATAAATTTTTAATCCTCCTAAAAATTCAATATTTTAAGCCCTTTTAAAAGCGGCTTAACCATTTTTTCCGGGTTTACAAAACCCTTCTTCGAAGAATTGTGATCACCTTCGCTTTCACATTCTTCACTTTCACACAGCCGAAATCACGGCTGTCTTTGGCCTTTGTTCTGTAATCGCCAAGAACAAATACATAGCCATCAGGTACGGTATAGGGATATTTCTTGATTCCTTTTTTTGCATAAGTAGGAAAGAGGATTTCGCCGCTTTGTGCCGTTCCATTTACTAGTAATGTGCCGGTATCATCCAAAGTTATAACGTCCGTATCCTGTCCCAGGATACGCCCCACATGCATTTTCCCGTCCTGTTCATACACAACAACATCATTTTTCAAAAAAGTATGCTGAAGTCGGAATCCCAGCATCAGATCTCCATCTTTGATTGCCGGAAACATTCCATTATCTGGTGCCTGTCCAATATAAAATATCTGTGTAAATAGTATCAATCCGGCGATAATCACTAAGATAATGTGTTTCAACAGATCGATATATCCATTTTTATTTTCCAGGGCAATTCTTCTCTTTCGGATCATCTGTGAGCAGGTCAGAATTTCTTCTTTTTTCTGCATTACTTTTGCACCTCTCTTTTTGAAGAGATATGCAGTGCCCTTTTTGTAGGATCTGATCCAAAATCTTCCTGATTCTTCTGTCTGTACTTTCGAATCACTGCATTACAGGATCTAGTATGCTCTCGAATCAAAGCGTCGTATCTGGCACGCTCTGCCCTGATTGCTGCATCATAAAGTCCGTTCAGCTCCTCCAGTTTTTTCCAGAGATGTGCTTCATCTACTCCACCGATTAGTTTTTTTCGGAACTTCACATCCCGAAACCACTGAATCAGTTCTTCCTGCTCGTGATTGATTGGTTTTACTTTTTTTTCTTCCTGATGTTTTGTTGTTTTGTTTTTCTTTAGTTTTTTTTCAGCCATTCTTGATTCACCAATTAGCTGCGACGTCTTCTGCGCATAAAGAATACAAGTGCTCCACCTGCTGCAAATGCAAGCATCATAAGGTACGGCCAAGATGTGAGATAAAGTCCAGTGTCTGGTGTGATATCTTTATTGTTGGTAAAAACAATCTGATGACCATTATCTGCCACAGTAATATCGGTAATTGTAGCACTTCGTCCCTGAACTTTTTCTCCTCCGTCAACCTCATAAGATGTCGTGTAACCGCCATTTCCAGTTCCATAATCATCTTCTGTCACTGTTACGGTTGCATTTACCGGGACATTGACCAATGTTTTCAATTCTCCATTTTTCAGGTCGATTGATGCTGTTCCCGCACAGTCCTGATTATCTACTTTAAACGCAAGATTATTTTCACCATTTTTCACAGTGATTGTAAAACGGAAACTCTTGTTTAGATCTCCCATAGAACCAGTAACATTTTTCAAGATTGTCACAGATGTATACATCGGACTATAACGCGCATAAAAATTCACAGTACCATCATTTAGTTCATCATGAGTTGGAGAATATGGCCAGGCACTGTCCGCGATTTTATTACCGTAAGCACCGCCTGTCGCATCCTCTGCATACCATCCATCAAGTACATAGGTAACTCCGTCTACGGTTTTCGTCGTAGTTGCTTCTCCTGTTTTTTCTACCTTACTTCCTGTCGTATAGTTCCTAGCATCGACTTTTGTGTATCCACTTCCTCCAGGGTTTTTAACCCAGAATTTTGCAGTGAAAACCTGATCACTTTTGATGCTCAACGCGCAGTCAACATGGTATGGATAATTTCCGCCATTATTCCGGGAAATTTTTCTTGGTATCAGTGTGATTTCCGTAATACTATCTTGTTTTAAATCATTCTCATTTATACCAAGCTCTTTTGCCACAGAACTTTTATAAGTATTCCAAATTGAAGCTAGGATATCGTTAAAATAAGAAACTATTTTATCATCTTTTCTAACTGTCCATTTATCTTCAGTTGAACCATCCGGCCAAGATTTAATAAATCTAGAAACATTCTCTACGGCATTCTTTCCATCAACACTTTCTTCTCCTCCATAACCATCTACCCATTTTGCACCAGTAATATCAATGCTTGCAAATAAATTAGTTTTATCTGGCTCCGGTGCCCACTGATCTGTATCATTACTCAATGGGTCTCCTGTCGGATTTTTAAGATAGTAAATTGCTGCTATTATGTTTTTTTGATCCTGTTTGCCTTTTTCTGCTACCTGTTCACTGGACATGTCCTGATTCTGATCTGCCGTTTGTGCATCTAACACTTGACTTTCTTCCGCTTCTGTGTCATTCTGATTCTCGTCAGCTAGTGAACCTTCTGTAATTCCCAGCGTAGGCTGTTGCGCCGAATTACTTTCCGTACTATTTGCCGTATCTTCGGCAAAAGTCGGTATGGAAATACTACAGATCAATGCAAGAACAACACACACAGATAATATCTTCTTCATTAATCTATGGTTTCCAAATGAATGATGATATATCATACTTCTTAACCTCCTTATTTATGTTTACGTAAGGCAGTCTTTTAACCAGGCACCGCAAACACATTGTTTTACAGCCATTTGTGCCAGCATTATCCTGACAGTCATAAAAATACAGTTGACCGGTTCGCTATTTCTGTCTCTTACTTTTCATGTTATCCCATCCGCCCTCATTTTATGAAGCTGCCAATACTCTTTTCGCAGAGCATAATACTCTGTGAGATTTTATTGGGATTCATTGGATAACAGGCGATTTTTTGAAATGTTGACGGCGCAATCTGACGGCTTAAAATCCGTATTTCATTTTTCTAACCGGTACTACAGAGTTTTTCCATATTTTGTCTTTTCAGGTCGAGAGAAGAATGCACATAACATCCCAGTGTGATATTTGTACTGGAATGACCAAGAATCTCCGAAAGGCTCTTTATCTCAAATCCGGCTTCTACACACCTGGTTGCAAAGCTATGGCGAAGGGTGTGAAAATGCACTCCTTTCAGATCGCAGGCTTCTGTATAATACTGCATACGGTATTGCAGCATACGCGGTTCCAGATACGCATTACTCTTCCCGGTCAGTATAAAAGCATCCTTCTCCTTTGGTTTCCATTGCAGGCACAGCTCCAGAATATCTTTATTTAACGGAATCTTTCGTACAGAGTGTTCACTCTTAGGCATACCAATAATAACTTTTGTCTTTTTCATACGTGTCGGATCTCCGGTTTTCAGACGCTGCATACTATGTCTGACGTATAGCACCTGCTCATCCAGTGAAATATCCGACCACCTTAAGGCACAGATTTCCCCAATTCTTAGTCCTGTCAGCAAAGCCAGAAGCATACCGAATTTGCAAGTATCCATTTCCGTTTTTAGATACCTCACAAATTTGTCCTGTTCTGCCTTTGTGAGAACTCGTTTTTCTTTAAATTTTTCAGTTGGATAACTGATCACAACCGCATTCATATGCGGATTTTGTCTTTTGGTGTAATCAAGTACCGCATGAAGTACAGATAAAATATCCCGCACCGTCTTCGTTGATAATTGATTTTTCTTTAGTAATTCATGTGCAAACTGCTCAATCGCAATCTCCGAGAGCATTTCCGGTATAAAATTCCCCAGTTTTGGCTTGATATGTTTTGTAAGAATCGTTTCATATTTAATATAGGTAGATTCTTTTACCTTACTTCTCTTTAAAATCAGCCATTCGTTACAATAGGCAGAAAAATACTTCGGATGATCTCCTTTTTCTGCGGGCTTTTGAACAAAGAGCATACTTCTGGCGTAATTTACCTTTTCCTTTGCTTCGCGATAGGTTTTTCCATAGCAATAGCCATATCGAACCTTGCCATTTAATGCATATTCCTTGATGTACCTTGCTTCCCATCGCCCATCTTTTCGTTTGTAAATGTTTTCGCCTTTTTTACCCATATTTCTTTCCTCCTTTGAATCATTAAACCATTTTTTCGAGGTATCCAGTCTCTTAGTTACTGCTCTTTTTTTGACGAAAAATCTGACGGCGATAAGTATTTTAGCGAAAACAATCCTTAATATTTTCAAAATAATTATCCATTGAAAATTAAAGAAAAAATAAATATCTTTAATTTTCAATAATTTTTTCTTGTGTCTTTTGTTGAAAACGCAATAGTATTATCCCAAAAGATGTGCTAAAATTATTTACATGGAGTATTATGCTCTGCGAAAATTCTACAGATTTTCGCAGAAAAAAAAGAACTGCCGGGATCCCGACAGTCCTTTGTATAACTGACCATATTTTACCATCCAAATGGGAAAAAGCATCTTGAACATGCTACGTCAATCGTTGGCAGTTTGCTGTATGTAGGAGCCTGCCATTTTTCACCATCCCAAGTCATATTGTAAGTGATGGTTGGTTTAATAGCTGTATGTTTTCTACCGATTTCCTTTGAATAAGCATCAGCATACTGTTTTGTGGTTACAGAAATCTTACAGACATAGCTGTCACCTTTCTTTTCCACATTACCGATCGTAGCTGTTCCAGCCAGCTGATATTCAAATATTTGTTTGTGGCAGTTTCTTCTGCTTGTACATTTTACCATGTAGCCCATCGGAAGTTCTGTTTCAACCGGTGCTGCCGGAACTACCTCTTTTTCACATTCAACTTTGATTTCCGGAAGTTCTGTCATTTCCGGTGCTTTCTATTCTCTACAGAGTATGCTTCTGCATAAGCTTCTGTTGCGATTGTGATTGGACATACATAGCTTTCACCATCTTTTGTTACTTCGCCTTTTTTGTATATGTTCTCCTTACGTGCAATACCGAAATGTCTTATCCGTAAGAATTCTTGCAAAGATCAACCCTAACGGAAGAGCTGCAACAATCAGTATTGCTGCCGCAAACCAGGAAGCTGATGTAGAAAGATTCATTGTTCCCAGATTATAAAATCCACGGTACAGATACAATCCCGGAACCATGATTACAATCGACGGAACCGTGACAGAGATTCTCGGATATCCGACCTGATTTTTAATCATAGTTGCCAGAAGTCCGGCTGTTAATGCTCCGACAAATGCTGCTGCCGCCGGAGGCAATGCCGTCAGATCAACCAGTTCCAATCGCAGTGTATTGGCAATAGCACCGATTCCTGCCGCCACTGCCGCAAGGCGCGTAGGGCTGTTGAACATAATCGAGAATCCAAACACACCACAAAAGCTTGCAAGCAGACGGAAAACAATCCATTCTGCCTGCGTCAGGTCAAGCTTCAGAAAATCCACCGGCTGTAATCCTAAGATCAACGCCATGATCCACGCGGACATTGTAGCTACCAAAACAATGATCAGCGCATACATGAGTCGTTCCATTCCGGAACGCATATCCAATTTTGCAAGGTCAATTCCACTTGTGATAAAAGGGAAACCTGGAATAATAAATAGCATTGCACAAATATATCCCGCCTCATGCTGGATTGGAATTTCCCATAAAATCTCAGCTGCTTTCAAGAGTCCCGCATAAACCAGACAGGCTGCCGAAACAGATGAGGCTATACACAAAAATAATGTGAAATGATGTTTACTCAATTTACACCTGATAAAATTTCCAATCCCGGCACCGACAAATGCACAAAGCATTTCAATTAGTCCACCTCCAAGCAGAAATGTAAATCCGCCACACGCCAATGCTGCTGCCATTCCCAATGCAATTGGAGAATATAGTCCGTGAATCTCTTCAATCTGATCCAGCAGCTTATGCAGTTGTTCACCAGACATATCCTGTCCGCCCTGCTCGAACTCACGGATAAAGTGTTCCAGTCTGTTTAACTTAGATGTATTCACGCCCGTATTCGTCAGACACAAGGACTGCGTGAATCCATCGTCACCGTCAAAACAGGTATACTCAATCGACATCAGACCAATATCCGCTGTACACGTTATCCCCATCTCTTCTGCCAGAGCATTCATAGAACTCCTCACTCTCCACGCTCCGGTTCCACAGGAGAGAAGCATAATCCCAACTCTTCCGACAATCGAAGCTTTCTCCGTCAGACTTGCCTGTGTTACCGGTATTTCTTCTCCACCTTTATCTGTGTATTCATGCCAGAGAATATCCATATGATTTTTTCTTATTTTCTGAGTCTGCATCTCATTCACTTCCTCTTTATTCCAGATCAAGGCTTTCCACTCCAGCCTTTTCCATCATCTTCTCTCTGCACGAAAGCACAATCCCGTCAATTTCATCCAGATGATGAAGCATTCGTTTCTCGAATCCATGAATCGGAAGCAAAACTCCTATCTCATCAAATCCTTTTTGACGCTTCTCACCGGTATCCTGCCCATAATAAACTTCTACTCTCGGAGCCTGTCTCTGAATCTTCTGGAAAGTGTCCCATACAACCGCATAGGCCTGTGCTTCTGTCAGTCCAAGTTTTCTCGTATCCGGTAATGCATACAACGCCATTACACCACGCTTCTTATTCTCTTTTTTCTCCCGAATCTGCATTCCTTCTGTATAAGAACGAACTATGTCATATCCGTCAGCCAGATACAGTTTCGATCTCGGTGCACACTGATGCTTCCTGTACGTCTCATGGAACTTTTCATATTCATGAGCTGTTACTTCCCTTTTCCTGCTCTCCAAAAGCTTTCCGTTCACATCCGTCAGAAGAACCGGATTCTCTCCTGATTTTCCATGAAATTTCTTTGGAATCAGATATGCGTCCCGAAGCAGATCAAACATACTTCCTCCGCACAATTCAAGTAGCAACGCGCTGACATCTCCATTTTTATACGCCTGGAGCAAGACCTCTGCAAAATGTCTGTCACCATCGTCATTTATCTCCTGATAATTTTCTAAATGCTCATAAAATACTTCATTTAGCCGATCACAGGCCTCTTGTGACTCAAGAACCTTAGATATAACTCCTTCTACAGCTTCCTCACGTGGCAATACTGTCTGCATACTCACACTTCCTTTGTTATTTCTTGTTTTTCGCCTGTTAAAACAGAACAAAATCCTACTTATTAATATAGAAAGCGCCGGTTCTAAAGTCAAACCGGCGCATACTGTTTTATTCACATATCCGATATATATTTTCTACATAGGAATAGATTGAATCCATAATATCTTCTTAAAAAAATGCCTTATTTCAGAACTAACATTTTTTTGAACATCTCCGCCGTAATGCTTGGTGGAAATGTATGATTTTCAACCAGACAGATTTCTCTCTCCGGAATATTCTCCTTTAGTGGAATCTGACAGACCTTTCCTTCCTCGATCACTGGTCTTACGAACAGCTCCGGAAGGAATCCAATGCCCAGTCCATTCATAATAAGCGGCAACACCTGATCGATCGTCTCAACTTCCGTATCCGGAGATAGAACCAGATCATTCTCCAGGAAAAACTTGGAATAGAACTCATAGGTTGTGCTTCCCTGCCCAAGAGAAATCAACGGATTCTCAATTAAGTCTTTCAGCCTTATTGGTTTTTCTTTCCCCTGAAAAGAATGATCTCCCACCGCAATTTCCTTAAAAGACATCAAAGAAGTACTTTTCAACGGCTTCTTTGCCTGAAGCGGCGTAGTCACAACTGCAAAGTCCGCCAGTCCGTTCTTGACGGACTCAACTGCCTCCGGCGTGGAATGATTCAGAAGTCTCAGCCGAACACCCGGATATTGCTTATGAAAGCGCCCCAGTATAGGAAGAAGTAAAAGATGAAGTGCAATCTCACTCGCACTGATCGTGATACTTCCGCTCTCCATGCTTCGCTCCATTGCAAGCTCCGCTTCAGCCGCATGAAGATGCTGATATGCAACAGAAACATGCTGATACAGCTTCTCTCCTTCCGCTGTAAGCGTAACTCCTCGATTAGATCTGACAAACAATTTACACCCAAGCTGATTCTCCAGATTATTCATAAAATGAGTAATATTCGGCTGGTTGCTCATCAATACTTTCGCCGCTTTAGAAAAGCTCTTATACATTGCTACATAATAAAAAATCCGGTAATAATCATAAGTAATTTCCATAAGTCCCCCCCTAAACTGACACTAATCTGTTACTCTCCACCTGCAGAGGTAGGAGTCAAACCACATCTGATAAATCATATAAAAAATGTATATCTGTCATAATAAATATGTATTTTTATTTCTTTGTTATTTATTATATACTGAATGACGAAAAAATCAAACACATTCATTTACGAGGGGCGATATCATGATCAAGCAAAATATTAAATTTCTCACAACCGGACAATTTCTCACTTTTTCACACACTTGTAAAAATCTTTCTTCGGATGTGCGCATCCAGGATCTTGAGAACCACAATCGTGTAGATATCAATGGAAAAGAGCTTTCTGAACTTGCCACGATCCAGCTTGGTCTTCCATTTCTCCTCGTTATTCATGGAGAAGATGAAAAAATAGCCAGAAGAATGTTGAAGAAGTATTGTGCATAAAAATTGAGTTGCCGTTTACACTCTGTATAAGCAGCAACTCAACTCTTATTACTCTCCCCAGACTTCTTCTGCAATTTCTTTCACAAGCTTTAACTTTGCCCATTGTTCCTCTTCTGTCAGTTTGTTTCCGATTTCACAGGAAGCGAACCCACACTGTGGACTGAGATAAAGTCTGTCTAATGGGATATATTTTGCAGCTTCATGAATTCTCTTGATCACAACTTCTTTATCCTCAAGCTCAGGTGTCTTCGTTGTAATTAACCCTAATACCACTTTTTTATCCGGAGACACCTTTGCAAGCGGAGCAAATCCACCTGATCTTGCATCATCATACTCAAGGAATAATGCATCCACATTCTCTTTTGCAAAAACATAATCCGCTACGGAATCATACGGTCCGCTTGTAAAAAATGTTGAATGATAATTTCCTCTACAGATGTGGGAAGTGATTACCATATCCTCCGGTTTTCCTTCCAGTGCAAGGTTATTCACTTCAAGAAGCTCTTTTTTCACATCTTCAATATCCGTTCCAAGAAGTTTGTATCTCTGCTTTGCCGCATCTCCGACAATTGCTCCCCAGGTACAGTCGTCAAGCTGAAGATTTCTGCATCCTGCTTCATAGAACTGACGGATCACTTCCTGATAAGCTGTTCCAATGTCGTGGATCAGTTCTTTGTTTGTCTCATAATATTTTCTCGTATTTTTATAGTTGACCGGAATAATCATCTGCTGGAACATCTGCGCCGGCGCCGGAATTGTATATTTTGCAACTGTGTTCTCATCCTCAAACTGTTTCAGGAATTTGAAATGTTCTACAAACGGATGCGCCTTTGCCTTTATCTTTCCTGTCAGATAAGTATCTTCCAGTGATGCCAGCTCTCCATCAAACTGTACCCCGCTGCCGGTCTGTTCATGACCGACACCTTCAAATCCCCACATAAAATCCAGATGCCAGTAAGTTCTTCTGAACTCTCCGTCTGTGATCACATGAAATCCAAGCTCTTTCTGCTTTGCTACAACTTCTGTAACCGCTTTATCAATGATCTGATTCTTTTCTGCTTCGCTGATCTTTCCTTCCTGATAATCTGCATTCGCTTTTTTAACCTCTTCCGGTCTCAAAAAACTTCCCACAAAATCGTATCTGCATGGTGTCTGATATTTACTCATAAATTAATTCTCCTTTTATTTTTGTAAGTGATGTTTTATCTGCAATCATCTTATCATTCCATGCTTATTTTGAAAAATATATAAATTTATGCGTTTGTCATAGTTTGAAGCTATGGTGAGTAACCCTCTATTATATTTATGGGCTATCACTCCACCCAGAAAACATAATCATCTTTTCTTGGTTTCGCCTCTGCTGTTTCTTCATCCGGATACCCAAGTACACAGTGTCCGATACCTTCATACTCTCCTGTCACTCCAAGATCAGACAGAATCTGCTTTCCTTCTTCACTCTCAAACTCTTCCTTTGCACGATGAATCCAACAACTTCCAATTCCTTCTGTATGTGCTGCCAGCATCAGATTACCCATTACAAGACTTCCATCATACACATGTGTTGGCCAGTCTTTCTCTGCCAGTACAACCAATACCACAGGTGCTCCATAAAACGGATCAAATCCTTCATCCCATCCACCAATCTTACGATTCATCTCTGAAAGTCTGTCTCGTAATTCTTTATTTGTCACTGCCAGAATAATAGATGCCTGGTGTCCTCTTCCATTTGCTGCATAAGTACCTGCCTCTACAATTCGCTCGATTATGTCTCTTGGAATCATGTCAGTTTTATACTTGCGAACACTTCGTCTGTTGATCATTGCTTCTCTTGTTGTCTCTACTTGTTTCATTTTGGATTCCCTCCCTGTTGATTTCTTTCATTGATGTATTGTTTCTAATAAGAATACTACACCTATTATACATTATCAAGAATTGTATTTAACAAAAAGGGCGAAGCTTACACCTCATCGGTACAAATCTTCGCCTTTTCTTTCACTTTTTCAACTATATTCCTTTAACCCTTGATCAAATCACAAGAATCTCATCCTGCACCGGTCCGTACACTTTCGTTTCTCTCTCCGAAGTAATATGAACATCATATTCCAGTCTTACACCATACTTCTCTGTATACAGTCCCGGCTCTATGGAAAACATCGTCCCCGGAAGCAGACAGCGGTCATCATGTGTCTCATAATCATCCAAATTTGCTCCGATTCCATGACATCTATGACCGATATTATGTCCTGTCCGGTGCATCAGATACTGGGCGCATCCAAGCTGTTCGAACCGTTCTCTCAGCCTTCGATCCACTTCATATCCTCTGACTGTTTCTCCTGCATCTAATCTTGCCTGAATAAACTGTCTTGCCTCTTTACGCGCATCATATACAATCTGAAACCATTTTTTGTACTCCGGATCAATCTTTTCTCCGACATTCATGCACCAGGATACATCATAATATACCGCATCTTCCTCAGGGAGACGGCCGGCGATATCTATGATCAGACGGCTGCCTTCACAAATCTGCTTCGAACCATTTTCCTTCGGTTCATATCCCGGATCACAAGCATGCTCATCAATACCGAAAAACGGTGGTGAATCCATGTAGATATCCTCCTGCCCTGTCAGTTCCTGCATTTTCAGAAGCATCGCATACTCATCAATATAATTACCCACATCTATATTTTCTCTGATCCATGCAAACGTATCAGTAAGAATCTTGTGAATAATAATTCCCGCCTGTCTATGAGTCTCTATCTGATGTTCCGATAATACCGCGCCAAAATGCTGCATCAGATCTGCACTTGTAACCGGCTTGATCTCATAAGTTCTAAGATACTCGATCAGGCCGGCATCCATAGAGCTAATCGTCGGAACATTTCCGCCTGGAGAGTACTGGCAGGCAATCTTCATGCCCGGCTTCAATAACTCTGACAACACTTTCTTCTGTCCTTCAATTCCATGATATAACATTTTCTCTCCCAGAAGATGATCAAGGAGATGCGGCTCAATTGCTGAAAGCACCTTGACTGGTTCACCCTGCGTCGGAATCAGATAGAACATCCTTCTTGTACAGAAACGATTTCCAAGCTCAAGAAACTCTTTTGTGATAAAATCATGTCCCTGGAAATCTGTAAACAACCAACCGTCTAATTCTGCTTCCTGTAATAAGATCTGTATCTTTGCAATATCCAACTTAATAATTCTCCTTTTTGATTATCAGACATATGTGCTATGACATTGACTTCCTGGCTTATTAATTTCCTATGCTCCAAGGATTCTCTGGTAAGCCTTCTTCACCGGAACATACAGAATCGCAATTCCTACTACTGTAAATCCTGCATTGATGATCGTAGCCGGGATAGATGTGATCTCTGCCGCCAACGCTGCGCTCCAGGAACTGCCGAGAACGACCAGTTCAACGGTTGACCAGATAAAGTCTACGATAATGTTCGTAACTCCATAGATAGCCGCACAGAGGACCGCATAACCATATTCCTTCTTCGCATCTTCCTGCGCTTTTTTCTTCAGAGCCTGAAAGATCACGCCCACAAGCAGACATTTGATGATCGTGCTGACGAACACATTCGGGATTGCCTGAATATAACCGTTCAATACATCAAATACGACAAGTCCGAGAACTCCTGCCACAGTTGAAAGCTTAGGTCCAAGCATTAATACTGCAAGCATTACAAAAATGTGCCCGAAATGCAGAAATGGTGTTCCGACAGCCGCCGGAAGCGGAATACGGAAAGACTGGATTCCCAGATAAATAATAGCTGCAAAAAATGCAGTCATTACGATTTTCTTTGTGCTGATACTTTCGTTTTTCATATTTTGTAAATCTCCTGTTTGTTATCTCTTATGTTGAGTATTCAAGTCGAACATCCGTGAGACTTGTAAGTGAATTTTCCCAACATACCGCCTTATTATATCAGCGCCCTGGTCTGTTAGATATATCCAGTTTTAAAATATTTATACAAGCCAGTTTTATAGTTATATAACAAAACAAGTAAAAGCAACACAGAAAAAAACGTCCCCCGGGGAAATCCCCAGAGAACGTTTTCCTTCAACTTATATTCTTAATGTCATCCATATATGGATGACAAAAGTATTACAGAAGTCCTCCGATAGAAAGGAACAGTGGAGCGAATACAAGTGATACAACTGTCATAAGTTTGATCAGGATGTTGATAGACGGACCTGATGTATCCTTGAACGGATCTCCTACAGTATCTCCAACAACGGCTGCCTTATGAGCCTCACTACCTTTTCCGCCGTGGTTTCCTTCTTCGATATACTTCTTAGCGTTATCCCATGCACCACCTGCATTTGACATGAAGATCGCCATAAGAACTCCTGTTACGAGGGATCCTGAAAGAAGTCCGCCAAGAGCGTCAACTCCAAGAAGAACACCTACTACTACAGGAACGATAACTGCCATCAGACCTGGAAGAAGCATCTCGTGAAGTGCTGCTGTTGTAGAAATACCAACGCATGACTTGTAGTCAGGTTTCTCTTCACCTTTCATGATGCCTGGTTTCTCACGGAACTGACGTCTAACTTCCTCGATCATTGAATATGCAGCCTTAGATACAGACTCCATAGTGAATGCTGAGAAGAGGAATGTAAGCATACCACCGATAAAGATACCGATGATTACTTTGTAGTCAAGAAGGTTGATGGATTTCAGACCTACTGTCTCTGCATAAGATACGAACAGCGCAAGAGCTGTAAGTGCTGCAGAACCGATAGCAAATCCTTTACCCATAGCTGCTGTTGTATTACCTACAGAGTCAAGCTTGTCTGTAATGTCACGAACGGACTCATCAAGACCGGACATCTCTGCGATACCACCAGCGTTGTCTGCGATCGGACCATATGCATCAACTGCAACAGTGATTCCTGTTGTAGAAAGCATACCAACTGCCGCAAGAGCAATTCCATACAGACCAAATACATTATAAGAAACAAAAATACCTACACAGATCAGAAGCAGCGGGATAGCTGTTGATTTCATACCAACTGCAAGACCACTGATGATTGTTGTAGCTGCACCTGTCTCAGACTGCTCTCCGATTCCTTTAACCGGTTTGTAATCTGCTGATGTGTAGTACTCTGTGATGTTACCAATGATAACACCAACAATCAGACCAGCGATAACTGCGATTGCTGCGTTCATGTTTCCGAAAAGCACCCAGCTAAGTGCTAAAGAAGCAATGATTACGATTGCTGAAGAAGCATAGCTTCCTTTTGTAAGAGCTTTCTGAGGATTTGTGTTCTCTCCGCCTCTTACGAAGAATGTTCCAAGGATAGAAGCGATCAGACCACATCCTGCGATTGCAAGTGGGAATAATACTCCTGAAACTTCGCTTACTGCAACACCAAGTGTCAGTGCTGAGATCAGAGATCCACAGTAAGACTCGAAAAGGTCAGCTCCCATACCTGCTACGTCACCTACGTTATCTCCAACGTTGTCAGCAATAACAGCCGGGTTACGCGGATCATCTTCCGGGATACCTGCTTCTACTTTACCTACAAGGTCAGCTCCAACGTCTGCTGCCTTTGTATAGATACCACCACCAACACGTGCAAACAATGCGATGGAAGAAGCACCAAGGCTGAATCCGAATAATACATCTACATTCTTAGTTACGATGTACACAAGGCTGACACCAAGTGCACCAAGTCCAGCAACACACATACCCATAACGGCACCACCTGAAAATGCGATGGAAAGAGCTTTGTTCATTCCGCTCTCTTTAGCTGCGTTAGCTGTTCTGACATTTGCCTTAGTAGCAACTGTCATTCCGCAGTAACCTGCGATTGTTGAGAACAGAGCACCTACTACGAAGCAAACTGCTGTTACCCAGTTACCTACTCCTAATCCGATCAGTACGAAAAGTACTACTACGAATACAATAAGGATCTTGTACTCTGCTGTCAGGAAAGCACGTGCACCATCTGCGATTGCACCGGCAATTTCCTTCATTCTTTCTGTTCCGGCATCCTGTCTGCTAACCTTTGCTGCAAGATATGCTGCAAAAAGAAGAGCAATGACAGCTGCAACTGGAACCAGATACATATAATTGTTCATTCTTAATTTTCCCTCCTGAATTTCAATATCATATGTTTGTATTACACTATATCACATTTTTTTAGCTTTTTAAAGAAAAATTTTATATTTATTTAACTCTCTTTACATAAAATAGTATTTTTTTCACATTTTTCTTTTCAAATTATATGATAATCTAAAAAATTTTTAGGTAATTTTTACCATCCTGTGTTGCTTTTTACGCTGTTACTTCTTATTAAATATAGTAGTATATAAGATTTCAATCTTATTTATAAAAAAAAATTATTCAAAAAATCGTTCAATAATCATAAAAAATAATCTCCGGAAAAACAGTCTTTACTGCTTTTGGGAGATTATTTTTTTTACTCAAGTATTATTCTACATCTTTCAATGCTTCGAGATCTTCTTCTCCTGTACGTACTTTTACTACTTTCTGCACGTTGTATACAAAGATCTTACCATCACCGACATGTCCTGTATACAGTGTCTTGGATGCTGTTTCGATGACTTTCTCAACCGGAATATTTCCTACGATAACTTCTACTTTTACCTTTGGAAGAACGGTTACGTCCATCTCAACTCCACGATATTTCTCGCCGGCACCTTTCTGGATACCGCATCCCATAACCTGGGTAACTGTCATTCCTGTAACACCAAGATTGTTCAACGCTGATTTCAGCCTGTCATACTTGGAAAGCTTTGCGATAATAACTACTTTATGCATTCCTGTATCTGCATCTACCGGTCCGGCTACAGGTACAGCTGCTGCTCTCTGGATTGGAGATGCTGCGTCATAATCTGCTACACCAAGATCTGTGTTTTCATTTTCATTCATTGCACCTTCCGTAATATCCATGATGCTGAATCCTGCATATGCTGATGCAAGACCATGCTCCTTGGAATCCAGACCAACAATCTCTTCTTCCTCTGAAACACGAAGTCCAATTGTCATATCGATTACTTTGAAGATAATTGTCATTGTTACAACTGTCCAAGCAAGAACTGTTACTACACCAAGAAGCTGTGTTCCGAGAAGTCCGAATCCACCGCCGTAGAACAGACCTTTCAGTGTGCTTTCCGGCGCATTTGTTGTTGCAAAAAGACCAACTGCGATTGTTCCCCAGATACCATTTAAGCAATGAACTGCTACGGCACCAACCGGGTCATCTACATGCACTACATTATCACAGAACCAAACGCCAAATACTACGAGAACTCCTGCAACTGCTCCAATGATCAGTGCTCCTAATCCATCTGTCACATCACAAGGTGCTGTGATTGCTACCAGGCCTGCGAGGGATGCATTCAGACACATAGACACATCTGGTTTTCCATAACGAAGCCATGTGAAGATCATACATACAACGGTTGCTGTTGCCGGTGCGATTGTTGTTGTCATAAAGATAGATGCAAGCTGTGGGCCTGTTGTTGCTGCCGCACCGTTGAATCCATACCATCCAAACCAGAGGATGAAACATCCAAGAGCACCTATTACAAGGTTGTGTCCAGGAAATGCGTGGACTTTTGTTACTTTTCCATTCTTATCTCTTGAGAATTTACCAATTCTGGCTCCTTCCATTGCAGCTCCGATAAATGCTGTTACTCCACCTACCATGTGGATTGCACAAGATCCTGCAAAATCATGGAAGCCAAGCTGTGAAAGCCATCCGCCTCCCCAGATCCAGTGTGCTTCGATTGGATACACAACTGCGGAGATCATTGCGGAATAAATACAATAGGAAAGAAACTTTGTTCTTTCTGCCATAGCTCCTGATACGATTGTTGCTGCTGTCGCACAGAAAACCAGGTTGAATACAAAATTAGACCAGTCAAAGTTTGCATAATCTGTAAAGATTCCAAGTGTTGGAACTCCTACCAGTCCGCCAAGTGCATCTTCCCCGAGTAACAATCCAAATCCAAGGAAAATAAACACGATTGTTCCAATACAAAAATCCATCAGATTCTTCATGATAATGTTACCGGCATTCTTTGCTCTGGTGAATCCTGTCTCTACCATAGCGAATCCTGCCTGCATAAAGAATACAAATGCAGCTCCAATCAGGAACCAGATGCCGAACACTTCTGTTCCGACTGTGTCTGTAATCTGAGTAATAATTTCTTGTGTCATACTACTTCCTCCTCATACCTAGAAACTAAAAAGACGTATCTTACAGTTTCGTTGAACCATCCCCCTGAATCGGTTCTTTCTGTAAGACACGCCTTTGTGTCATTGAGACTTGCTGCTGTTCGCGGCAAATCTATAGGTACCTTATTTTATTAAAAGAAAAAAGCACTCTGAGATCTGTTTCTCAAAGCGCCTTTGCTTTTATGTCACGTAGTTTACTCCTCAAGCCCAATGTTGTCAACCTATATTTTTACTTTTCGTAAATTTTCTGATTTTTTATACTTTCCATGCATTTCTTTCATACATTTTCACAAAACAGAGTGCACTCTTGCAATATAAACCACCATCTGCTAAAATTTATCTTATGAATCAAGAGCAATCCGCTCTTTTCAATAATTGTAACTATTTCAAGTATATTAAATTATAAGGAGGACTCTAAAATGAGCAAAATTGATGAAATCAGAAGCGCTATGGTCGCTGCAATGAAGGCAGGAGACAAAGAACGAAAAGCCGCACTTTCCTTTCTGCTCTCCTCTCTGAAGAATAAAGCTATCGACAAACGTGCCGACCTGACAGAAGAGGAAGAAGGACAGGTAATCTTAAAAGAAATCAAACAGTTAAAAGAAACAATTGATATGACACCTGAAGATCGTACAGATCTGATTGAAGAGGCTCAGAAGCGTCTTGCTGTTCTTGAAGAATATGCACCAAAGATGATGAGCGAAGATGAGATCAAAGCAGTGATCACATCCGTTCTTGCAGATCTTGGTATCGATGCTCCTACAGCAAAGGATAAAGGTAAGATCATGAAAGAACTCATGCCGAAGGTAAAAGGCAAAGCTGATGGTAAAGAAGTCAATCAGATTCTTGCCGGCATGATGAAATAAATACAGATTCCAGAATAAAGACGTAGCAAAGAGGGTGTCGCACTAAACGACACCCTCTTACTTTTTGTTAATTATTTCATTTTTTTCTGCTTATTTTGTTATCTGTTTTCCCACTTATGATAAATCGCCTCAAGTGCATCTACCGCACCATCAATTCCAAGAAGACTTGTATTCATCAGGATTGCATTCGCATCAATACTTCCCCACTTACGGTCTGTCCTACCCTCGTAATACAGGCGTCTCTCTCTGTCAATCTTCTTAATCTTATCTACAGCCTCTTTCTCGGAAAGCTTATAGATATCCATGATTCGATTGATTCTATCATCCTTATAAGCATAGATAAATGTATTCACAACATTTGAATAATCCCCAAGAACATAATCTGCGCAGCGTCCCACGAAGATTCCAGGTCCGCGTTCCGCAAGCTTGCGGATGATTGCTGACTGTGCGTCAAAAAGTTGATCACTTAATGGTTTCTCCACTTCCGGACTGAGCATAAATGTAGTATAATCACCCATTCCAATATAATAGCTTGATAACACATTTCCAAGTCTCGTCTCATCTACTCTTCCAGCATCTTCGTTCGAAATTCCAAGATCTCTTGCTGCCATTCGAATCAGATTATGATCGTAAAGAGGAATGTTCAGTCTCTCTGCCAGTCTGTTTCCCACTTCATGACCGCCACTTCCGAACTGTCTTCCAATTGTAATAATTGTATGATTCATCATAAGCAAGTCCTCCTTTTTCTGATAATTCTATTCTATCACTCTTTGAATTAAGAAAAAAGACTTTCTTCCTGTTTTCCGCTAACAATTTTATAATATTGTTTCGAAGTCACCAGATACACAATGATATAAAATAATGCAAATACCAGATAGGAGCACATGGTCACCAGAATCAGGAATTTTCTGTCAGAAAAAGCAAGCAGATGCACCATTTTTTCTATCATTGGAAATGCAAATGCCGTATGAATTCCGGCAGCCACAAGAGGCAGGAAGAATACTGTCATTACCTGAGAATTGATCGTCTGACGCACTTCTTTCTGTGTCATCCCCACTTTCATCAGAATCTGGAATCTGTCCTGATCCTCATAGCCTTCTGTAATCTGTTTATAATAAATGATCAGCACCATTCCAAGAATGAATACGACTCCAAGAAGGATTCCAAGGAAGAACAGACCGCCGTACAAAGCCTGGTAATCAGCTCTTGATGCGGCTCTGCTGTCTGTAGAAGCTCCAAAAAATAGGGTATCTGATTCCTCTGATTCCTGTTCAGCCAATGCATTGATTTTCTTGTCAATCTCGTTTTGAATCTGGATCTGCTCTTCATCTCCACAGGACAGATCAAAATTGTAGTACCATTTCTCATAAGAACCATTGACACCGTAAACGGAAACATTTCCTTCTTCCAAAGCTTTTATATCTTCCAGTCCGGAAACCACCAGATAGAAGCTGCTGTTCATATTTGCCATATTATTTCCATTTGAAATCATTTTATCCAAATGTCCTTTAATACTCCATGTCCCGGAATTCTCCACCGTGATCTGATCATAGGGGAAATCGGAATCTTTCGCATACAGATACGCTTCCCCGGGAGCAAGCTCCAGATTCGTCCCCATGATCCGATTATACGCTTCCAACGGCAGAGCATAGAACATTTTTAAATGATCAAATGTATTCACTTCATTGACTCCCGGAGCATTCTCCGGATTAAAATAGATTTCATTTTTTGAAACAATTCCACTGACTGTAAGCATCCGGTAATTCTCCGGATTCTCCGCGGTCTGGTTATGTTCTTTCAAAACCTTCTGTACAAGCTCTATAATCTGTCCATTCTGATTCTCTTTCATTTCTTCCGTCTGCTCCGGTTTCGTGTACATCTCAATCTGGACAGATTTCGGATATCGAAGATTCAAGCCATGTTCCATACTCAGATACAGGCTGGTTGTAGAAGATACCATAACCAGAACCATTGTGGACAGAATACAAATAGACGCTAATCCTGCCCCATTTCGTTTCATACGGTAAATCATGGATGAAAGTGAAATAAAATGATTTGTTTTATAATAATATCCTTTCTTTTTCTGCATTATTTTACAAAATGTGACCGAGCCGGCAATAAATAACAGATACGTTGCAAGGATTACCAGCACGACGGCAACCATAAACCAGATCATCGCTACAAGCGGATCTTTGATTGTCAGGGATAAATAATAAGCCACACCAAGCAGAAGCAACCCGAGTACTGCAAAGATCCAGTTTGCCTTCGGAGGTTTCTCTCCTGTCTTTTCACTTTTTAAAAGTTCTACAGGTTTTAACCGATAGACGGACACGATCATCCGAAGCATGATTAATGCAAAAATGACCAGGAATAACAGTGCCGTAGCCACAAGTGCCGGAACACTGATTTTCATAGAAAGTCCGGCATTACTTCCAAGTATCTTCGCTGCCAGAAGTTCCCCTAATTTAGAGAACAGGATTCCTCCCACGATTCCTCCTGCAATCGTCAGAACACTGATGATCAGATTCTCAAGAACCATGATTTTTACAAGGTCAATTTTTCCCATTCCAAGGATGTGATACAACCCAAACTCTCTCTGTCGTCTGCGGATCAGAAAAGAATTTGTGTAATACAGAAGGATCAGCGAAAAGATTGAGATCACACCAGAACCAAATCCAAGGATCATCTGCATAGTATCCCCACCTTTGATCTGGGCAAACTGCGGACTCACTGCAAGATAATCGATCAGATAGAACATCATAACCATACAGATACATGTGATCAAATACGGAAGATACAGCTTCTTATTTTTCTTAATTCCATTAACGGAAAGTTTCAGATAAAGTCCACTTTTCATCGTCTCTCACCACCTGTCGCAAGCATTGTCAGTGTCGCTGAGATATTCTGATAGAACTGTTCATCTGTCTGTTCGCCTTTATATACCTGGTGGAAAACTTCTCCGTCTTTAATAAATAACACTCTCCCGGCCTTGCTCGCTGCTTTGACAGAATGTGTTACCATAAGGATCGTCTGTCCCGATTGATTGATCCGCTCAAATACCCCGAGCAATTCATCCGTTGATTTCGAATCGAGTGCCCCGGTCGGCTCATCCGCCAGGATCAGTCTCGGATCTGTGATCAGCGCTCTCGCCACTGCTGCACGCTGCTTCTGTCCTCCTGACACCTCATAGGGATACTTCTCCAGAAGTCCTGCAATTCCAAGTTCTTTCACGATTGGCATCATCCTGACATTCATTTTCCTGTAATCAACTCCCTGCAGTACCAATGGCAGTAAGATATTGTCCTTTAGATTAAATGTATCCAAAAGATTGAAATCCTGAAATACAAACCCAAGATGATCTCTCCTGAACTTGGACAGATCCTTCTCACGGATTGCTGATAACGGTTTTCCATCCAGATAAACTTCCCCTTCAGTTGGTTTATCCAATGCTGCCAGCATATTCAATAATGTCGTCTTCCCCGAGCCACTCTCTCCCATGATTGCTACATATTCACCCTCTTCTACTGAGAATGTCACCTTAGAGAGTGCCTGTACCTGATTACCGCCAAAACGGGGACGGTATATTTTTTTCAAATTTTCTACTTCCAAAACTGTCATTTCTTACGACCTCCTCTTCTTTCAACATCCTCAGTATAACAATACAGCCAGAATGCCGACATTGATTTCTGTGACATTCCAGCTGTCTGATGTGACAATTTTGTCACTTGTTTCTCTCTGTGTGATTTAGTGATTTACTCTGCTCTCAACGGATACTCTGCCAGATCTATTGTAAAACTGCTGCCTTCCCCCAGCTTCGACACAACCGTGATCTGATGCCCCAGTTTCTTTGCCGCCATCTGACTCAGGTACAGACCGATTCCCGTTGATTTCCGTTCCATTCTTCCATTATATCCCGTATATCCTTTTTCAAAGATTCTCGGCAGATCCTCCGGTGCAATCCCCATTCCGGTATCTGTAACTGTCAATTTCTTTTCTTCACTGACAATAATCGTCACAGTTCCTTTCAGTGTATATTTCACCGCATTGGATAACAACTGTTCAATAATAAACGAAAGCCATTTCTCATCCGTCAAAACGATCTGATCTGTCCCTTCATAGATCAGACGGATTCTCCTTCGAATAAACTGTCCTGCATATTTACGGATCGATTTTCTTATAATTTCATCCAAAGGATACCGTGCGATCACCAGATCCTTCGTGCCACTGTCAAGACGCACATACCCAAGTACCATCTCCACATACTGCTCCACCCGGAACAGTTCGGCTTTCAGATTCTGATTCGTCTCGGTATCTTCCTGCTGGAGCAGCACATTCATCACAGCGATCGGTGCCTTGATCTGATGCACCCAGGTTGCATAATAGTCCTCCATGTCCTGACCGGACTTCTCCCATCTGGCATGTTCTTTTCTTTGCTGTTGTTCTTCTTTTCTGATTAGCTCCTGATATCCTGACTCAATCCCATCTTGTGCGATTGGAAGCGAATCCTCATAAGGTCCTTCTCCTTGCAGCAAATGTTCCAGCTTCTGCCCGGTTTTCTTATACCGCAAATATCCACAGAGAAGAAAAAGTAATCCAAATGCCAGACACAACACTGTCGGATAAACCGCTGCCTTCAGATTAATCTCTTCCAACACAAAAATCAGAAAAAGGATTCCCGCACACAGCAAACTCCACAGAAGCACAAATCGGATTCTTTTCAAATATTGTAAAAACATTTTTACTCCTTCTCGATGATATATCCACCGCCGACTTTCGTCTTGATAAAGCCTTCCATTCCCGCTTTTTCCAGCTTTTTCCGAAGTCTTCCGACATTGACTGTCAATGTATTCTCTTCGATATAATTGTCTGTCTCCCACAGCTTTGTCATCAGCGTGTCTCTGCTGACTACGCGTCCTTTATTCTCCATCAATGTCTGTAAGATACGAAATTCATTCTTTGTCAACTCAATTTTTTCTCCATTATAAGTCATTGTTGTATCATAGAGGTTCAGGATTGCTCCTCTATGTTCCAGCATCGGTACTTTTCCTGATAGATCATATGTTCTCCTCAGCAGAGCCTGAATCTTCGCTGTCAGTACACTTAAGTCAAACGGTTTTGCCACAAAGTCATCTCCGCCCATATTCATCGCCATGATAATATTCATATTATCCGCTGCTGAAGAGATAAAGATCACCGGAACGCTCGATATCTTACGGATCTCGCTGCACCAGTGGTATCCATTATAAAAAGGAAGCGTGATATCCAAAAGCACCAGATGTGGACCGTACTCTGCAAATGTCTCAAGAACCTTTGCAAAATCTTCCACATAACGTGCTTCATTTCCCCACGCTTCCATCTCTTTTTTAATTGCCCCTGCCATCACAAGGTCATCTTCTATGATTAGAATCTTATACATTCTGCGGATTCCCCTTTCGCTCTTATCCACTACTATATATCATAGTATACAGTATTTCAAGAGCACACGGTCATACCGTATCCGGCGAGATAACCCGCTGGATATGGATTGCAAGAAATCCGATTTCTTCTTTTGCGACCGGTTGTTTCAGCTGTCTGGACATATAGTCACACACTCTCTTCGCCGCCTCTCCGGTCCTTGGGTAATTCTGAAAAATGAAATCATTAAAGTCTGCATTCGTCCCTTCACCCTTACGGGTTCTCAGAATCATATAATACATATGACTCATCAGACGTGTACATCCAAGTGAGCCGCTCTCCAGCTTCTGATCGAATTCCTGTTCAATCATGGCAATCCCTTCATTTACAATCCTGGTCGCATCCAGAGTCTGGGATACTGCCTCATCAGAAAGGCCTGCATGGATATGTAGCGTAATGAATCCGACTTCATCCTCTGAGATTTCATATCCTGTCAGCTGCTGTATAATTTCCCGCCCTTTCAGGGCCACTTGATACTCCTCTCCAAACAACACACGGATATCCGGTGTAAATGGATTCGGAAGCTGGCGGTTCTCCTTCGCTCTCTTCGCTGCAAGCGCAATATGATCTGCCAACGGAAGCAACATCTCATGATTGATCTTCTGAAACACGTTCTCTGCTTCTTCAATGATCTTTCCTGTTGCCTCAATAAACTCCGGGCGGATTCCATTGACCGTTTTCAGAACAGACTCCTGCTTCCTTCTTGTGACAAGAGAATATACTTTGGCTCCGGGAAGTTTCTCGATCTGTTCTGTAGGTTTCTTTCCAAATCCCACACCGTTTCCGAGAAGGATCATCTCCTTCCCTGTCTCAACATGATATACAAGAATCCCATTATTATTCAGAACTTTAATGACTCGATACATTCCCCCCGGAGCCTCTCTTTCTTTCCAAATTCAAGAATGCCGAGGCATTCTTGCTGCGAGGTGCGCGTCATGCAATTGCATGACATACTTCTACTGCGCACCTCTGCAATCCTGCCGGAGGCTATATCAGCTGGGAGATTGACTCCCACCACTGATACTAGCTTGTTTCTCACCACCTATAGAGGTGGGAGTCATCTCCCGGCTGATATCTTAATTCAAGCTTACGATTTCTGCTGTCTTCTCAAGCTTCTCTACTTTTCCGCTCTTAGACATTCTTATCTCTTCACCTTCCTGAAGACTTGTAAATACAACCATACATTCATCGGATTTTGCATGCTCTTGGATATATTTTATATCAAAACCTATCAGTTTGTCACCCTTTTTTACTCGGTCTCCGTCATTTACAAAAGTTTCGAATCCTTTTCCATCCAGATTTACAGTATCCTCGCCAATGTGAAGCAGATATTCGGTTCCGTCATCACTAGTCAGACCAACTGCATGTTTTGATGGGAAGATAAAAGATACAGTTGCATCTTCCGGCGCATAAGCCATTCCCTCTTCCGGGCGAACCAGATAACCGTCTCCCATCATTTTCCCTGCAAATGCTTCGTCACACGCTTCTTCGATCGGTGCTGCCACTCCTGTGAATGGAGAGCAAAGCTCTTTCTTTACAGTTCCGGCTGCAACAGTTTTGTTCTCATCTTTCTTCGCTTCATCTTTTGTTTCTGCACATTTATTCGTTTCTTCTGCGCTGTTTTTGTTTTCTTCCGGAAGATATTCCACATTCGGAGCTTTCTCCAGATAATCTTCCAGATTGGATTTAATCACAGAAACAGCCGGTCCGTAGATTACCTGGATTCCCTGTCCTTTTCTTACGATTCCGGATGGGGATGTCATTCTTAAGACATCTTCATTTACCAGTTCCGGCTTTACTACCGTACAACGAAGTCTTGTCGCACAGCAGTCTACATCAGAAATGTTTTTCTTTCCCCCAAGTCCTCTTGTGATCAGTGCGCTCTTCTGATCTTCCGGTGTCATTTCATTTTCAGAATCTGCATCATTTCCATCTACTTTTGCTTTATAATCAGCTTTTGTATACAGCTTCGTTTCCGCATCATCATCTTCTCTTCCCGGTGTCTTCAGATTCAGCTTCAGAATCAAAGTACGGAAGATGATATAATATAAGAAGAAATAAATAATTCCAACCGGGATGATTCTGATCCAGCTTGTCTTAGCATTTCCCTGAAGGATACCGAAAAGGAACAGGTCAATAAATCCACCGGAAAATGTAAGTCCTACTGCAATATTTAACATATGTGCGATCATATAAGCGGATCCGGCAAGGATCACCTGTACCACAAAAAGGATCGGTGCTACAAACAGGAATGAGAATTCCAGTGGCTCTGTGATTCCAGTCATCATACATGCAAGTGCTGCAGAAAGCAGAAGTCCGCCTGCCTGTTTCTTCTTCTCCGGTTTTGCACACTGATACATTGCAAGTGCCGCACCCGGAAGACCAAAGATCATGAAGATAAATTCACCGGAAAAATATCTTGTCGCATCCGCACTGAAATGTACTGTGGATGGATCTGCAAGCTGCGCAAAGAAGATGTTCTGACCGCCCTGTACCAGCTGTCCCGCAACTTCCATTGTTCCTCCAACCGCTGTCTGCCAGAATGGAAGATAGAATACATGGTGAAGTCCAAATGGAATCAACGCTCTCTTAATAATACCAAAGATCAATGTTCCAATATAGCCTGTTCCTGTTACAAGTCCGCCGAGTGCATAGATTCCATTCTGAACGGTTGGCCATACAAAATAGAGTACGATTCCGACAACCACATAAGTCAATGTTGAAATAATCGGAACAAATCTTGATCCACTGAAGAATGACAGTGCATTCGGAAGCTGGATTTTGTAAAACTTATTATGAAGTGCTGCTACTCCAAGTCCAACGATAATACCGCCAAATACACCCATCTGTAATGTCTGGATTCCACAGACACTTGTCACAGTTCCTTCCAGAACTCCGGCTCCAAGTGTTCCGTCTGCAAGAAGATCTCCACGGATCAGAAGCATGGCATTCATTGTTGCATTCATTACAAAGAAAGAGATCATTGCCGCAAGTGCCGCAACTTCCTTCTCTTTCTTCGCCATACCGATTGCTACACCGACAGCAAAAATGATCGGCAGGTTATCAAAAATAATACTTCCCGCTTTGCTCATAATTGTGAGCAGGGAATTCAGAATTGTCCCCTCGCCTAAAATTGCCTGAAGATGATATGTCTCAATCATCGTTGCATTTGTAAATGAACTTCCTACTCCAAGCAGAAGTCCTGCTACCGGAAGAATTGCGATTGGAAGCATAAAACTTCTTCCGATTCTCTGCAATACTCCAAAAATCTTGTCTTTCATCTGTAATCCTCCTAGTATCATTTCTCACAGAGTTGACGCATCCCATAGTTTCTTGTGCTGGCACAGTTCTGCAACTTACTTATCCTATACTATAATGCGCAAAAAAGGCATAAACTAATCCTCAATAACCAAGTCCACCTTATCTGGTGAACTTATTAAGGATAGTTTATGCCTGCTTTACCAGTAACACTCTATCGTGCGCTTTTCTCTTTTAACCACGTATAGTATAACCAAACTCACTTCCAACAGTCAATCTGTAATATTCAACAATATTTATCCTGTTTTTTTGTTGAATATGTTACTTAGTGATCATTCCAGTAAATCAATTTTTTTCTTTTGATTTAAATTATTTTCTCTTCATTTTATGCTTCTGGCTTTTGCTTATTTGCTTTTGTAATATCCAGACGTACATTCACACCAAATGGATTGATTGCAACTCCCTTTGCATCCGGAATCAGTATCTCCGGAATCTTATCCGCCGGGATTGCTGCTGTCTTCATCTTCTTGCCCTGTGCAAATCTGGTAAATTCTATCATATCTGTAAAGATCGGCTGATACAGACTTCCGTCCGGCTGTCTCAGAAGTGGAACCTGATTATCTTCCTGAACTCCTACGATAAAGGTTCCTTTCTTATAATGCGCCATCATCTCTTCCTGAAGTTCCTTCACATTCTCCGGCATCTCCGGTCCGATATTGCGGTGCATCTCCTGCATCAGATACATTGCTGTCAGATGAAGCTCCGGATTCTCGATCAGTTTCTTTCCTTCAGGCAGTTCTTCCTTATTCTTACGAACTACAAGATGTTCCAGCTGTACCCTGATCTCCTCCTCTGTACCAACATTCACTGCCAGTGCATTCACGCCCATTGTATACAGGTTTGTAAAAAATCCAAGTCTGATATTCTTTTCGATCTTGGCAATTCCTACATGATAACGATCTTCTGCAAGCGTCTTTGCCTTTTCCTTTGCAGACTCTTCCTGATAATAAACCAGAACCTCGTCATCAAATGTCTCTTCATCACAGAGGACAAACGGCATCTTCGTCACACCTGACATGATCACATAAATCTCTTCGAGATTTCGCAGATTCACCAATACCTGCTTCATCTCTGTACTGACAATTACTTTATTCTCATCCATCTCTTTGTTTTCCTTTCTGGTTGCTTTTCTTTATATTACAGTAGCGTAATGAAATGAGGTATAAATATAATACACCCTATGATCACAGCCATGATTGCCGTAAAAAGCACTGCACCAGCTGCCGTATCCTTCGCGATCTTAGCAAGTGGCTTTCTCTCTTCTGTCACAAGATCGACAACAGCTTCCACTGCCGTATTCACAAGTTCCAGTGAGATCACCATTCCAAAAAGGAGAAGACAGATACACCATTCCATCGGTGTTAATCCTACAAATGTTCCAACTGCTGTTACAAGAATCACTGCAAGGCAATGAATCTTCATATTCCTCTCTTTTGAAATCCCTGTCCAGATTCCTTCAAAGGCATAGCCAAAGCTTTTGAATAAAGGCTGTTTTCGATTCTTCATTCGTATTCTCCTTTCGGATTCGTATCATAGATCAAGCAACAAATCTAATATCTATGATACCACATCTGACTCCTTATCAAAAGAGGTATTTTCCTATTATTATCAAAAGAATACTCTGATTTCGAATCCCAGATCCTTTTCACTTATTTACAAGCTTCTACCATACTCTTTACATATTCTGCAACATACGGCACGCAGTCTTTTCCGTATTTCTCACACAACTTAACGATTGCACTTCCAACGATCGCACCGTCTGCGCTCTGACACATCTTCGCCGCCTGCTCTGGAGTGGAGATTCCGAATCCAACCGCACATGGAATATCATTTTCCTCTTTTACGAGCTTCACCATTGCTCCGATGTCTGTCGTGATCTCGGATCTTGTTCCTGTTACACCAAGTGAAGAAACACAATATACGAATCCCGATGCTTCTTTTGCAATCATCCGGATTCGGTCATGAGAAGTCGGTGCAATCAATGAGATCAGATCGATTCCGTACTTTTTGCACACGATGTCAAATTCTTCTTTCTCTTCAAATGGAACATCCGGAAGAATCAGACCATCCATTCCGACATTTTTCGCTTTCTCAAGAAATCTTTCTGTTCCGTAAGAGAACACAACATTTGCATATGTCATAAAAACAAGTGGAATCTGTGTATTCTGACGGATTTCTTTTACCATATCGAAGATCTTATCTGTAGTCACGCCTCCTGTCAGCGCACGCAGATTTGCTCCCTGTATAACCGATCCTTCTGCTGTCGGATCGGAAAATGGGATTCCAAGCTCGATCAACGCCGCCCCTGCTTTCTCCATCTCATAGACGATCTGTTTCGTCGTCTCAAGATCCGGGTCACCACATGTGACAAATGGTATAAATGCTTTCTTCCCTTTAAATGCTTCCTGTATTCTACTCATGAAGATCCTCCCCTCTGTAACGTGCGATTGCTGCACAGTCCTTATCGCCGCGTCCTGAAATATTAATTACGATAATCTGGTCTTTTCCCATCGTCGGCGCAAGCTTTCTTGCATATGCAACTGCATGTGCACTCTCGATCGCCGGAATGATTCCTTCTAATTTAGAAAGGTACTCAAATGCATCGACTGCCTCATCATCTGTGACCGCTACATATTCTGCTCTCCCCTTATCATAAAGGTCTGCATGCTCCGGTCCGATTCCCGGGTAATCCAGTCCGGCTGAGATTGAGTAAACCGGTGCGATCTGTCCGTACTCATCCTGACAGAAATAAGATTTCATTCCGTGGAAGATTCCAAGCTTACCGGTCGCGATCGTTGCAGCTGTCTCTGCTGTATTCACGCCGCGTCCTGCCGCCTCGCATCCGATCAGGCGCACGCCTTCATCTTCAATGAAATTATAAAATGCACCGATCGCATTGGATCCTCCGCCGACACAGGCAAGCACTGCATCCGGGAGTTTTCCTTCTTTTTCAAGGATCTGCTCCTTGATCTCTTTAGATATAACTGCCTGAAAATCACGCACGATCTGCGGAAATGGATGCGGTCCCATACAGGATCCGAGTACATAATGTGTGTCATCAATTCTTCTTGTCCACTCACGCATCGTCTCCGAAACAGCATCTTTTAAAGTACCAGTTCCACTTGTAACCGCGTGTACCTGTGCTCCGAGAAGACGCATTCTGTATACATTCAGTGCCTGACGCTCTGTATCTTCTTTTCCCATGAAAACTTCACATTCCATTCTCATCAGAGCCGCTGCTGTCGCTGTTGCAACCCCATGCTGTCCTGCACCGGTCTCAGCGATCACTCTTGTCTTTCCCATCTTCTTCGCAAGAAGAACCTGACCTAACACGTTGTTGATCTTATGGGCACCTGTGTGATTGAGGTCTTCTCGTTTCAGATAAATTTTCGCCCCGCCAAGATCTTCTGTCATACGTGCTGCATAGTATAAAAGAGACGGTCTGCCTGCATATTCATTTAATAATGTATTCAGTTCGTCATTAAATTCTTTGTCATTTTTATAGTAGTTGTACGCCTTTTCCAATTCGATCACTGCATTCATCAGTGTCTCCGGAATGTACTGTCCACCATGGATTCCGTATCTTCCTTTTGTCATGGTTGTCTCTCCTTCTTTCTTGTTTCTATTGTTTTGGTAAATTTATTCATTCACTTGTATACTCTTTTGTTTTTCAAAAAATGTTTACTGCTTTCAAAATTTCTCACAGTTTTCACAGCTTGAAGAATTTTCTCACGATCTTTCTTTCCATCTGTCTCCACTGCACTGCTCAGGTCAATTCCCCAAGGATGTATTCGCTGTATTGCCTCCGGTATGTTCTCCGGATTCAGTCCTCCTGCGAGGAAATACGGCCGCTTTGTCCAGCCTTCCAAAAGACTCCAATCAAATGTCTCGCCAGTTCCGCCTTTTCCGTGATCGAGAAGAATCAGATCTGCACTGCTCGCTGCCGCCGCATCAAGATCTTTTTTCTCCTGAATCGAAAATGCTTTCATCACCGGATGGTCTGTCAGACTTTTCAACTTCTTTATATATGCCTCATCTTCCTGCCCGTGAAGCTGAGCGATCTGAATGGTTCCTTCATTTAATAATTGTGCGACCTCGCCACAGTCTTTATCGACAAATACTCCGACCGGGCAAATCTGCGATTCAAGATTTTGAACCAGTTCACGAACTTTCGAAATGGATACATTTCTCCGGCTCTTTGGCACATCGATGATAAATCCGCAATAATCCGGTTTTGCCTCATTTATATAGGTAATATCTTCCGGGCGGCTTAATCCACAGATCTTAATCTTGGGCATGTTCATTTTTTCTTGTCTCATACTATATCTTCCGCTAATTCATATCTAGCTGCCTTCCTGTCTGCTGCTTCAACTCCATCAATGCTGCTTTCCGATCAGATTTTCTCATCAGAAGTTCTCCGATCAGTACCGCATCGGTTCCATTTTCATAAAGTGCTTTCATATCTTCCACTCCGCGGATACCGCTCTCAGATACGAAAACTGTTTCCGAACTGACCATTTCTCTTAGCCGAATGCTATTCTTGATATCCACTGTGAAATCTTTCAGATTCCGGTTATTTACACCGATAATCTTTGCACCGATCTTCTGTGCTCTTAAGATTTCTTCTTCGTTGTGTGTTTCCACCAATGCTGATAATCCGAGTTCTTCTACCAGCTGATGATATGCTTTTAGTCTGCCATCTTCTAATACCGAACAGATCAGAAGTACTGCCGAGGCTCCCATTGCTTTCGCCTGATAAATCATGTATTCATCACAGGTGAAATCTTTTCTGAGTACCGGAATGGATACATTTTGCACAATTTCTTTCAGATACGCATCACTGCCCCGGAACCAAAACGGTTCTGTCAGACAGGAGATTGCTGCCGCGCCGCCTGCTTCATATTCTCTGGCGATCTCAACATATGGAAAATCCGGTGCGATTAATCCTTTGGAAGGAGAAGCTTTCTTTGCCTCGCAGATAAAGGATAATCCTTCTGCCCGAAGTGCCTGTTCGAATGCAGGGATTTGATCTTTAATTCCTTTTTCTTCCGCCTGTCTTCGAACCTCTTCTAATGGAACTATTTTCTTTTCTTCTTCGATCCGCTCTTTCGTGCGCTCGGTAATTTTCTCGAGTATATTCATACTATTTGTTCCTCTTTTTCTTTCAAGTTGCTTCTTCCATTCTCCCCTGCATAGCCGGGAATCAGACTTTTTATTTATTACTTTCTTCTTTAAACTGCTCCAGCTTCTTCAGTGCAAGTCCTTCGTCAATGATCTGTTCTGCTTTTCTTACACCTGCTTCGATTGAATCTGCTTTTCCTGCAAGATAGATTGCTGCTCCTGCATTCAGGCAAACTGCATTTCTCTTTGCTCCCTGCTCTTTTCCTGAAATGATATCCAATGTGATCTGTGCGTTTTCCTGAGGTGTTCCTCCTGTCAGTACACCTTTTTCACATCTCTCATAACCAAACTGCTCCGGTGTGATCTCATAGCTTGTAAATGTTCCTTCTTTAATCTCACAGACTGTAGTCGGTGCACACATGGAAATCTCATCTAACTTATCCTGTCCGTAAACGACCATTCCGCGGACGACTCCGAGATTCGCCATGACTCTTGCAAGTGGCTCTACAAGGCTTTCATCATAAACTCCCATCAGTTCCATGTTCGCTCCTGCCGGATTAGACAGTGGCCCCAGAATATTGAATACGGTACGGATACCAAGTTCTTTACGGATCGGTCCGACATATTTCATCGCAATATGATAATTCTGTGCAAATAAGAAACAGATCTGAATGTCTTTGAGAAGCTGTGTGCTGCGCTCCGGTGCGACATCGATCTTCACTCCAAGTGCTTCAAGTACATCTGCCGCACCGGACTTAGAAGATGCTGCACGGTTACCATGCTTTGCGACCGGGATTCCCGCTGCCGCAATCACAAGTGAAGATGTTGTTGAAATGTTAAATGAATTTGCTCCGTCTCCCCCTGTTCCTACGATTTCCAGCACATCCATGTCATGCAAAAGCTTGATACAGTGTGCACGCATTCCCGCTGCTGATGCTGTGATCTCATCGATTGTCTCACCTTTCATGGAAAGTGCTGTCAGATATGCTGACTTCTGAACATCCGATGCCTTTCCTTCCATAATCTCATTCATTACTTCTTCTGCTTCTGTATAGGTGAGATTTTCTTTCTTTGATAATTTTATAATTGCTTCTTTAATCATTTCTTAATTCTCCTTCAATGCTTTTGCATAGTTAATAAAGTTCTCTATCATCTGAAGTCCCTGCGGTGTCATCACGGATTCCGGATGAAACTGTAACCCAAAGATCGGATATTCTTTGTGTTCCATCGCCATGATCTCGTTGTCCTCGCTTCGCGCTGTCACAATCAGTTCTTCCGGTAGTGTCTCTTCCTTAACTGCGAGTGAATGATATCTTGCCACCTGGATTGGAAGTGTCAGATTCTGAAAGAGGACACTGTCTGTCTTTACGTCTTTCAGCTGTGATGTCTTCCCATGCATCAGCTGTCCGGCGTGACTTACCGTTGCTCCGAACGCTTCTGCCATTGCCTGATGTCCGAGACAAACACCGAGCATCGGGATCTTTCCTTTCAGCTTCTGAATTGCTTCGATACAGATTCCAGCTTCAGAAGGTTTTCCCGGCCCCGGTGAGATTACCAGCGCCTCGGGCGCAAGTTCCAGAATCTCTTCCGGTGTGATTTGATCATTTCGTATTACTTTCACTTCTGAATCAATCTGATCTTTTTGCATGTCACCTCTTTTTGATTCTACTCCTGCGATAAACTGATATAGGTTATAGGTAAAGCTGTCATAATTGTCAAGTAATAGTATCATTCCAATCCTCCTTTCGCAGTTTCCACTGCCTGAAGCACTGCCCCTGCCTTATTTAAACACTCCTGGAATTCATTTTCCGGGATACTGTCTGCTACGATTCCGGCTCCTGACTGTACGCGAATGTATCCATTTTTCTTATAAGCAAGACGGATGGAAATGCATGTATCTACATTTCCTGCAAAATCGAGATAGCCGACTGCCCCTCCGTAGATGCCTCTTTTCTCCTGTTCAAGTTCTGCGATAATCTCACATGCGCGGATCTTCGGTGCTCCGGAAAGCGTTCCTGCCGGGAGAATCGCATCGACTACATCCAGCGCATCTTTGTCTTCCCGAATTTTCCCTGTCACGGTGGAACCGATATGCATTACATGGGAATATCTCTGGATTTCCATATATTTATCAACTTTAACTGTTCCCGGCTGGCCGATCTTGCCGACATCATTTCGCCCAAGATCTACAAGCATGTTGTGCTCTGCAAGCTCTTTCTCGTCTGTAAGTAGCTCTTTCTCCAATTCCTGATCTTCCTCTTCGGTCACTCCTCGCTTCCTTGTACCGGCAAGAGGAAAAGTGCACACCTGTCCGTTTTCTAACTTCGCCAGCGTCTCCGGTGAAGCCCCTGCCACTTCAATATCATCACTTGAAAAGTAGAACATATACGGAGATGGATTCGAGGTTCGAAGCACCCGGTAGGTATCAAAAAGACTTCCTTTTGCCTTCGCTGTCAGCGGATTGGATAACACGACCTGGAAAATATCACCTTCATAAATGTATTCCTTAGCTTTCTCAACCATCTTGCAATAATCTTCTTTATCCACTCCCGGATGGAACGCTTCTTCTAAAACCAGTGGTCGGAAATCTGCCTGCGCCCCGCTTCGGATCAATCGTTCCATCTCTTCTAATTCCTGCTTCGCGTTCGCATAATTTTCTTCCAGATCACCTTCCAGCTTCACGCCTGTAATCAGGATCAGCTTCTGTCTGTAATTGTCAAATACGATGACACGGTCAAATAACATCAAGTCCGCATCCCGGAAATCTCTTACTGCCGTTTTTGCTGCTGTCTTTCCTGTAGTCTCATTCTTCTCTTCCAGAACCGGCTTCAATGTCGGTTCTGCATATTTGATGTAGTCATAAGAAAAATATCCAACAAGCCCTCCTGTAAATGGCGGAAGTCCAGGAACAACCGGACTTTTATATGCTTCGAGAATCTCTCTTAGAGCCTTTCCCGGATGGTCGGTTAAAACTTCCCGTCTGGTCTTATCCTCATCTTCATGCCCTTCGCTGATGATCACACGCCCATCGGTACAGGTAATCTCCATCGTCGGTGCATATCCAAGGAAGGAATATCTTCCCCACTGCTGTCTGTCCTCCGCACTTTCCAGCAGATAGCAATGCTTGCTTGCCGCCCGCAGCGTCCGCATCACACTAATCGGCGTAAATGCATCTGCATACAGCTCTTTGCTGATCGGAACTCGCTTGTATCTGCCTTGTTCAGCGTAGGATCTGATTTGTTCTAATGTCTTGTCCATGTGTATTCCTCCTTGAAGTTATGCTGCAAAATGAATTTCTCTTTTATCCCGATAGGAAATATATGTTTATGGTAGAAAAAAAGTCCCTGACAGAATATTCCTATTCTGTCAAGGACGGTAAATCTAAATCTTTTCCGCGGTGCCACCTTGATTCACGGGTACACTCCCATGCGCTCTGTAAGATACTAACATATCTCCGGCAACTGACGTATGCCCACACGTCACAGAGTACTCGGATTCTCAAATCCTTTGACTGTGCCCTCAGCGGTCCATTTGGCAACCTGCATCTCGATCCGGCTCTCAGCTTCCCGGACTCTCTGTGCGCGCATAATTACTTTGATCTCCGCTTCATCGGTTTAAAGCGTTATTCCATTTGCTAGGAGTTTATCACTTTAAAGCGATAGTGTCAATGCACTATTTTAATCTTTTTCGCGAAATTGTTGAAAAATTTTCTCAATTTTCTTGTCTTTATTTTCTTTTTCTCTTCCATGCAAATCCGCCAACTCCTGCTCCGAGTGAGGAGAATGCAAGTCCTAATAAGCCAAGAACATTTGCCGGATCACCTGTCTTTGCGGCTTTTGATCCACTTGTTCCTTTGGAGGCTGATCCATCCGTAGTTGTTCCTGCCTTCTTTGTAACAGTCGGAGTTGCACTTCCATTCTGACTTCCCGCCTGGTTTCCATTCTTTACAAGTGCTTTGATTGCTATATTTAACTCATCTGTTGCTTTATCAACTTTTTCCTGGCTTTCTTTTGCATTTAATGCGCTCTTAGCGTCTGTCAGTGCACTCTGCAATGCCTTCCAGCTGTCAACTGTGTAATCAGCTTCTTTCAGAGCTGCCGCATCACTGATTACTTTCTCAAGGGAAGAAGTATCAACTGCTGCCGGCTCTTCTATCTTAACAAGTGCTTCAACAGCTGCGTTGAGGTGGCTTACTGCCTCGTCTACAGTTGCCTGAGTTTTTGGATTTTTCAATTCATCTTTTGCTTCCTGAAGTTCCATCTGCATAGATGCCCAGCTTTCCGCTGTGTAATCAGCTTCTTTCAGGGCTTCTGCTTTTGCAATAGCTGCCTCAAGTTCTGTTGTTGTGATTGTTTCATTCTCAGATGCTTTTACAATATTCTCCTCTGTTGCCTGGAATTTGTATGTCACGTCATTGTATCCAAGTGCTGTCAGTGTAATGGTCCAGTATCCTGTTCCATCTGTTCCTTCCGGAAGTGTGCAACGAAGAGAATCTGTCAGTCCAAGCTGGATTCCCATTGCTTTGTGCATCCAGTTATCTGCTGCAAATTTTGTTCCATAAGTAGCTTTTGCATTTGTATATGTGCTGTCATCTCCATAGTAAGTCCATGTAACAGTCTGGAGATTTGATCCAAGATCACCATAATTTCCTGTCAGATCAACTCTTAAGAATTCTCCATAAGATCCGCTTGCTTCTTTTACTGTCAGCCCTGCTTCCTCTGCTGTTGGTGCTGTCTTGAGTGCCTGATCTTTGATTCCGGACTCTGATCCATTATTCACTCTTGCAGAGAAACTGAAAGATTCATCCTCATTCTTTGTTGCTGTTTTCAAACCGTTTGTATTCTCTGTTACATTGGCAACCAGTCCTGTATAGCTCACCAGATTCTTTTCTGAATATCCTCCTGCAAGTTCACTTCCGTTTTCGATCACACGATAGCTTGCTTTCAGTGCATCCAGATCAGATGTTTTTACTTTCACCGGCACATATTTCAGTCCGAGTACATCATACTCTGTCATCTTTGTTGTTGCACCGGATTCTTCTGTGATCTCTCCTCTGTTAAATGTAATCTTGCTTCCGTCTGTCAGAACTGCAGTAGTTCCATCTGTCCAGTACTCTACTGCATACACTTTTCCATTTTCCGCCTTGATTACTGCGTTGCACTGGAAAGAACCTCTGTGAAGTCCATGATTTACTGTAGCTCTTGTTACAGTATCGAATGCACCCTTGTCAGACTCTCCTTTTGAATCCTTTGCATCTGAAGAAGATGTATCTCCTGCTGCCTGCACATTTTCAGCAGCCCAGTACTCTGCCCAGCTAAGTCCTACATATGCGTAAGTATACTCACTCTCCTGTGATAAAGTATAAGTGAATTCATAATCCTTTGCATAGCCTGTTGCCTTTACTGAGATCTTAAATTCCTGTCCGTTTTCTGCATCCTTAAACGGAGCCGCAGTTGTGTCAATTGTTCCATCTTCTTTGATGATCTTCACTGCACGTTTTCCTGTTGCCGCATACTCTGTTCCGTCAACTGTTACAGATTCGATCTTCTTTACATAAGAAGTTACATCCTCTGCTGCATATCCTTCTGCCGCTACAAGTGCTGCACTTTCACTGTTAAATACAACCGGTACAGCTTCTGTTGTCAATTCAAAATCTGTCGTAAGATCTGCATATTTTCCGGATTTATCAGATACTTTCAGAGTATATTTGCCTATCTCAGCGCCTTTTGTCTTATAAGTAAGTACTCCGTCTTTTACCTGAACATCCTCAAGACCTTCAACTGTATATTCTGCCTGATAATCGTCAGGAAGGCCTTCTACAGTTACATTTACTTTTCCACTTTCAACATCTGCATTCTCTGCTGCGATAGTTCCATTGAATTTAACCGGCACATACTGATCTGCGTCAATCTCATAGATTCCATTATCTGTGTAATATGTGATTTTATTGATTGTCTGACCCATCATCTTTTCATAATCTTTTGAGTCCAGTGTGTTTCCATGAGATGTTGTCACAAATCCGGTACTCCATGCCAGTTCTGTCTTTTTCCAGATATTTTCAAGATGACGAAGTCCGTAGTTGTCTCCTTCTTTTGTGCTGATCACAACTCCATATACTGTATTAACTGTTTTTGGGAGTCCATTTACATCTAATTCATAATCTCCATACTTTGTGTCTGTTGTGAAATCAATTGATGCATCACTCAACTTCTGTGCAGTTGCACCTTTCACTTCACTAAAGCTGAGTGAACCATCTACATTTACTGTTGCTTCCTTATAATAGGAAGGAGTCTCACTTAAAATATAGTAAGAATAGCTTGCGCTCTCGAATAACGCATCTTTTCCATTATATTCTGTTGTTGTCTCTTTTCCTTTCATATTCACTGTAATAGAAAGCTTGCTGTCATCTGTGATCTGTGTATAGTTTTTCAGTACAGATGCATCACTAATCTTAACCGGATATGTAATACCTGCAATATCTGTTCCATCACTGTTTACATGATAAGATCCAGCTACAAGTGTTGATCTTGTTTTCGCTTTTGTAGCGGAGGATACACTGTCTGCTCCTGCTACCTGATCAGCTGCATAAAATTCAGAATACGGAATATTCATCAACACATACGTTTCTTTCGCAACTTCTGCCTTTTTCAATGCCTTCACTGCTGCATTCAACTCATCTGCCGCTGTGTCCACTGCACTCTGGGATTCCTTTGCTTTCAGAGCCGCTTTCGCTACAGTTAATTTTGTCTGCATTGCACTCCAGCTGTCTGCTGTATAATCAGATTCTGTCAGTTTCTCAGCCGCTGCGATTGCTGACTCAAGCTTTGCTGTGTCAATGGTAACTGTCTCCCCTGCTACCGGAGCTGACTGGATTGCTTCAAGTGCAGCTTTTTTAATCGCATCAGAAGTACGTGTTGCACCGGATACTGTATCCCAGTTGTTAATTGTATCTTCTGTAGCAGCCTGGCCTTCAAGCTTTGTTTTAAATCCTTTTGTTTTGGAATATGCTTTATTAAAGTAGGATGCATTTCCTTCGTCATATCCTTCTTTTGGTTTGACTGTAATCTCAGAGAATTTTCCATCCTCTACTTTCAAGCTTACTTCTACATCATATTCTTCCCACTCATCGTCACTGTCATCTTCTGTTCTGGTTACATGAGCCGTCTTTGTATAAGTTCCATCCTTCGCAGTCTGACTTCCTGTTGCCGCAAAGATGGTTGACGGGCAAAGTCCTACTACCATAGACATTGCCACTGCCATGGACATTGCCTTTACTTTCATTTCTTTGTTTTTCATAAGAACCTCCTTTTTAATTAAAATAGTTACATACAGATCCAGCCTGCCGCAGTTCTGCTTTCCTGCTTCCGCATGGATATATTATCAAGTTAGCTTTTGCTAACCTGTAATCAAAAAGTATATATCTATACTGTCCTTACAGCTTCTTTCTTCACAACCGGTAAAATCTTTCCTGCGACAATTCCAATCACGAACCCTGTCACTGTTCCTGCCACAAGAAGAACCGGCAGATAATAAATCAGTTTCAGATTCTCCACCACTGCCATCGCAACAAGAATCTGTCCTATATTATGAAAGACGCCGCCAGTGATACTGACTCCTACAATGGAAATTCCATCCATCTTCTTTACAAGTACCATGGCAAGAAGGCTGACAACCGCCCCTGCCAGACTGTAAATAATCGACATTCCATTTCCAAAAAGAAATCCTGTCAGAAGCACACGCAGTACAGATACCGCCAGTACTTCCGGAATTTCCAGAAAATAAAGACCTGTTACAGTGACCAGATTAGCCACTCCAAGCTTCATCCCCGGCACTCCAAAATTAATTGGGATCAGGCTTTCCACATAACTAAAAATCATTGCCAGCGCAACAAGCATTGCCATGTTCGCAAGTTTTTTATTTCTATTCATACATTCTCCTTTACAGTCGAACAATTGATTTATTTAGAAATTGTATCCGGTAGATGTTCCTTTTCACTTTGAGAATCATCAGAATTCTCAACCTCTTCTATTTCCACAACCAGCTTATGAGGCAGGCAGACAATTGTCTGTGTCCGGTTATTGATCTTCCCCTGCTCTTCGCAATATCCATCCGGACAGTCAGCCTCTTCCATATAAGCTTTTCCATCCTCAATCCGGACACGGTTGTAAAAATCTCCTTCCTGCACTTCGATCACCTGATCTTCATCCAAAGCATATCTTCCGTAAACTTCACCATCTACCTTGATCACAACCTGTTTTTCCTGATTTTCTTTTTGTCCGCTTTCCTTTGCCTGTACATACTGCATCAGATTCATCACAAGAAACAGTACACATGCCGCAAAGAGGATTCCGCCTCCTAAAAACAGATCTTTTTTCTTCATCTATTACACTCCTGCCCAGATCATAATTACAAGTAACAGAATTGCCCGAAGAATCGTAAACCAGAATTCATTTCCCTTCAGACCTTTGATTCCTGTATGGATATGCTTCTTTGGACAGGTATCAATACATTTCTGGCATTGGAAACAATCTCCCTCGACTTTGAGTGATCCGTCTTCCGGGAGTCCGATCCCGGATGGACATTTCTTCGTGCATCCACTACAGCCCTTGATACAATTTTCTCTGTCGCGGTGCAATGCAAAGAACGGAAGCACCGGAAGCAGTGAGAATACCGCTCCCATCGGACACAGATTCCGACAGAAAAATCTTTCTTCCAGACACATTCCCACAATGATAAGAAGTAGTAGTGTCACTCCCGGCAAATATCCCTGCAAATGGAAATTTCCTGCATGCAGCATAGAAAAAACATCCCACGGGCTTGTCCCTTTTGCCTTTCCGTATACTCCCGCAAAACAAAGTACTGCGATTACGGTCAATACCAGATATTTCAAATAGCTTAACTTCTCTGCAACCTTTTCTGAAAGCAGCATCGGCTTTTTCTTTCTCTTCTTAAAGCACCAAAGATAAAATGCATGAATTCCATCTCCAAGACTTCCGAATGCACATGCGAATCCACAGAAGAATCTTCCGAAAAGAATCGTATACGCGCAAAGAACAACCAGCACAGTCACAAAAGGGGTCATCCCGATTGCCTCACCTACTCCTATCTGTGTGAAAATATATTTTACACCGGCAAATGCTGTTGTATACACAGATGGCAGAAACAGAAAATAAAGGATCTGAATCAAGGCACGAAGCCAAGTATGCAATTTTTTAATTTCTTTTGCTTTTAAATTATGTATATTCAACTTCTTCAAACTACTTTACCGCCTGTTCTAATGCCTGTTCTGCTGCATTTTTAATTCCTGTCGAACTGAACGTTGCGCCGCTGATCGTATCAACTTCTGCACTCTGCGCCTCTATGATCTTTGGAATGATATCTTCCGCCATTGCAAGATATGCACTGTCTTCCTTCTCGGCGGAAGTCACTTCTACCGCTTCAATCTTTCCATCTTTTACAGTAACTTCTACCGCAACCGTTCCGCCAAATCCATCCGCTTCTCCGGTATAGGTTCCATCCTTGTATCCTGCTCCATCTCCTGAATCACTCCCTGACTCAGAATCACTGCCGGCACCAGATGACTGTACCTCCAACTGTGCATTCAGTTTTGCGATTTCCTCATCCTTCGCACGGACATCCAACACTTCGTTATATCCGAAAAGGACACCGACGATTGCCAGCAGACTAAACAGTCTTACGATAAACTCTTTCATCCTACTGCGCCTCCGTCTCTTCTGGTCTTAAAGCCATTTCCAGTGCCTTTTTGCATCCGTCAATAATCGCATTTGAAGAACAGGTTGCTCCGGATACCGTATCAATTTCTTCCGGCATTCCTTTGGTAATAATCTGGGAAACGACACCTTTTTTGCTTGAAGTTCCATTTGCCGCCTTCTTGATATAGCTGTCATTTGCTGCATCCCCATCTCCTGACACGTCCGTAATGGATACAATTTTGTCATTTCGTATTGTCACCTTCATAGAAAGCTGATACTCTGTAAAATCTTCATCCTCATCCGGTTTACACGGTACACTCACCTCATAAGTTCCATCGATGTATTTTGTCTTCACTTCTTCCTCTTGATCTGACTTCTTTTTCTCAAGCTGTGCAACTGCAAGGTTCAGATTCTCTACCGCTTTGTCAACAGCCTGCTGTTCCACTGTTTCATTCGCAGCTGTTTCCAACAGCTCTTTTGCATCATTCAGTCGGAGACTCAGAACCGCCCAGCTACTCTGCGTATACTCTTCCATCACAAGTGCTTCTGCTGACTTGACTGCATTTTCCAGTTCCGTTGTATCTGCTTTCTCTTCAATGGATTCTCCATTCGTTACTTTCTCCGCCTGTTTCAAAGCATTCTTTATTGCTCCGAGAAGTCCCTTTGAACTGTAAGTTGCACCAGATACAGTATCTACATCTGTATTCTGATTTTTAAGCACATTTTTCACTACATCCATTGCGCGGTTGAAAAATGCTTCATCATCTGATGTCTCTGTGACTAAAATTGCTTTGATTGTATGCTCCTGGATCACCACAGCTACCGATACATTTCCACTGTATCCTTCCGCTGTTCCATAATAGATTCCTTCTTTGTATGGAACTGTTCCGGTTGTGGATGTACTCTGATCCTGACTGGAAGAACTGTTCGAGCTATTCGTTTCAGATGAATCCGAAGTCGCTCCATTTCCACTCACTGCCGCCTGACTTAATGCATCTCTTACTGCCTGGATGATTCCAACCGAACTGTACGTTGCTCCAGACACGGTATCTACATTGGTGCTCTGACTACTGATGATCGCATTGATCAGTGCAGAGGCTTTGGAAATGTATTCGCTTCCATCTTGATTCTCCATAATCTGGATGTCTGTGATCTTTCCGCCACTGATCTCAACCTTTACTTTCAGTGTTCCGCCAAATCCAGTCCCTGTTCCGTAATAAGTTCCGTCCTTATATGCTGCCGGGTCTTCCACTGTTGCGACAGAAGTAGAACTTCCTGCTGCCGCGCCGCCACCAGACTGTGACTGTCCTGTTGTTCCGCTGTCTTTTTCTCCTGTCAGTGCATTCTTCACCGCACTGATGATTCCCCGTGAACTATAGGTTGCCCCTGAAACAGTATCGACTTCCAATGTCTGTCCTTCGATGATCTTATCGATCACTGCCTGCGCGCGTTTAAAAAATGCCGCATCATCCGAAGAACTCAGAATATCGATTGCAACGATCTGTTTGTCTTTGATTTGAACCGCAACCGTGATTTCTCCTGCATAACCTGTTCCAGTTCCCTTATAAACACCATCCGTCAGATCAAAAGAACCTTTTACCGCCTGCTCCTGCTCTTCTGACTTTGTAGTCTCTTCTTTTACAGAATTCGTTTGCTCCTGCGCTGCATAAACCGGTGGCTGATATCCACTCAGAGTGCCTGCTACGCAGGATGCCACAACCGCTACCGAAAGTACCGGTGCAAATGGTTTCAGCTTCTTTCCTGTTTCTTTTAAATCCATTTTTCCTCCAAAATCTACTCTGTCTTACACTTTTCTATCGAATGATCTCAACTGTTCTCTCCGTTGAAAAATCATTTTCCAGCCCTTCTGTTACATATAGCGTCCCATCGTCACTCATAAGAATTGCATCAAACTCATCTTTATGTTCTCTCCAGAAATCTGCCGCTTTCTCTTCTCCCATAATAAAAAGTGAAGTAGAAAGTCCATCTGCCAGTGTTCCGTCCGTACTTACAATTGTTACAGATACAAGTCCGCTTTCTGCCGGGTATCCGGTCTTTGGGTCAATGATGTGATGATACGTCACACCATCCTGTTCAAAATACCGTTCGTATCCCCCCGAAGTGATAACAGCCTTATCCTGAACACTCAGAATTCCCAGATAATCTTCTGTGTCATCCGGACTCTGCACTGCAATCTTCCATTTCGTTCCATCCGTCTTTGTTCCGAGTGCTTGCACATTTCCGCCAAGATTCACTAACCCACTTGTGATTCCATTGTCTTTGTAAATGTCCATAATTCTGGATGAGGTATATCCTTTTGCAATTCCTCCGAGATCGATTTTCATTCCTTCTACGCCGAAAGATATCTTTCTCGTTTCTTTGTCACAAGAAATGTTTCCCGCATCAGTGAGTGGAAGAAGTTGATCCAATGTCTCCTGTGACGGAACCTGGAAGTTCTGTGTTGGGAATCCCCATGCTTCCATCACCGGATAAATCGCAATATCAAACGCGCCATCTGTTTCCTGGTAGAGTTCCAATGCACGTTCCGTCAGATAACCTGCATCTTCGGAAAGCTCTGCACTTCCATCTGCGTTCAGTTTTGCGATCTCGCTGTCTTCATCTCCTGTCGATAAAAGTGCGTCCAGACGCTCAATCTCTGCCTGTGCTGCATCAACGGCTGCTTCTGCATTTTCTCCATACGCAGTCACTGTCATATAGGTATCCATTGCAAAAATATCTCTGGATGCTTCTTGAATATCATCCGACTGGTTCTGTGCACTTTCTGACGATATTTCGGATTTATCTGCTGTCTTCTGTCCGCATCCGACCAACAGGGCCGATGCACAAAGACAGACTGCAAGTAAACATTTTATATTTTTTAATTTCATGTAATCGCTCCTGGTTATGCTTTTCTAACTCGTGTTAGTCCAACTAACTCCGTAAGTATACAGGATGTCTATTATCCAGTCAATTGTATTTTTATTATTTGAGAACTTTTCTCATTTATCTGTTTTAAACTTATATATTTTTCTCATGAACAAAAAATGTGCCTCGGCACATTCTTGCGCCTGCGGCGTTGCTAAGCGCCAGTGGCGCTTGTTTAGCAAGGACCGAAGTGGAAACGTAGACCGCTTGCGACACCTACCTTGTACGCCGCAGTGCGCATCCTGATCGGAGCGTTTTTTATATATTAGGAAAGGATTTTCCTAATATATAAAAAAGAGAGACGAAAATTTCATCTCTCTTTTCCTTCGCTTTATATTCTTTTTTTACTTCCTCGAGAAAATATGTTTCACAAATACATAGATCATAATCACCACTGCCATCAGATATCCGAACGCACCAAGTGCCGGAATCCCCATAAACTTCGGTGTCATATCCGTTGTACAGATAATACTTGAACTGATCAGAAGTGCCATGACCCACAGACCCATAACAATATTCCTTACAAGTCGTCTCAAAAGAAATGCCAGATCCTTTGACACGCGCAGATCAAGGTTTACTTTTGACTGTCCTTTCATGAATTCATCCATTAAGTCCGTCGTCATGGAGGGAAGGTCAATCATCTTCCGCACAGATTTCAAAAGGCTTCTTCCTGTGTTCCTCAATTCCTTCTTAAAGTTAAAATTGTGAAGAAAATCCGCAGCAAGTCTTGCTCTGGCAATCTCCACCATATTGATATCCGGTGCGATATTGGAAAGTACACCTTCCATATGCGTAAGTCCTCTGGCTAGCATCGTCAGTCCATGTGGCATCATGATCTTATTTTCTTTCATGACTTCCATCAGATCCGTCATGACCTCTGCCACATTAATCTTGCCCATATCGGTACTTCCGTATTTCAAAAGCAATCCTTCAATATCTTCGTAAAGTTTTCTCTGCTCCGGTCGTTCTTTGAATTCGCCCAGTCCGAGAACCGCCTTTAGGATCAGACCAACATCATTCAGTGCAACGCCTTCGATCGCAAGCGTGATCATCTCACGGTCATGCTCTGTCAGTCGTCCCATCATACCCATATCAATCCAGACAATCTTTCCATCACGGATCTTAACATTTCCGGAATGCGGATCAGCGTGGAAGAACCCATCATCCATTACTTGCTTGATATAGTTATCTACAAGTTTGCTTCCAATTTCTTTCAGGTCATAGCCATCTTCAAGAAGTTTCTCCTTCTCATCAATTCCACAGCCGTCAATGTATTCCATCACAAGCACATGCACGGTTGTATATTGTTGATACAGAACCGGTGTCTGGACGAAATTGACATCTTTATTTCTTCTGGCAAATTCTTCGATATTCGATGCTTCGGTCAGGAAATTCATCTCATCTCTTGTCACTGACCAGAGTTCGTCAAGCACAAGATCAAAATCAGCCATTCCTTTCAGACTGATCGGTGGCATCAGCTTGATTGCTTTACGGATAAAATCAATATCTCGCGCCATCATTTCATAAATGCCTTTTCTCTGGATCTTAACGACAACCTCTTCTCCTGACTTTAAGACTGCTCTATGTACCTGCGCAATTGATGCAGAACCGATTGGCGTCTCTTCGATCGATGCAAATACCTTCTTCCAGGAACGCCCATAAGACTCATCAATTACAGACACTGCCTCCTCGAAAGGCATCGGTCTTGCATCCGTGCATAATTCCATCAATTCATCGCAATATGCCTTCGGAAGAATGTCCGAATGAAGTGCCATAATCTGTCCGATCTTCACAAAAGTCGGACCAAGATCCTCCATAATCAAACGAAGTTTCTTCGGACTAAGTCCACGTGTAATATTATGTTTTCGAAGTACAGAAATAATCTCTCTAAATCTTGAATTATTTGTTCCCTTTTCTTTCTCACTCATATCTGTATTCTCCTGCTGTCTCGGTGACGCGTTCCTCTTTTCTTCAGTATCCCTTGCTGATAGTTCAAAAGTAATAGTCACTTTTTTCTTTCTTGAGAAAGCAGAAAAGCCGCTTTTCGGCAGCTTCTCTGATATTTTTACTCTTCTTTTGTATCTTCCTCAACTACTTCTGCATCTTCTACATTTTCAACATCTTCCACTGTATCTTCTGCATTCACCTCTTCTGCCTCCGAATCTACAGTTGACTCTTTCGCCTTGATCTGAGCCTTCAGTGCTTCTAACTGCTCCGGTGTCATCTTGTCGAGAAGTTCGCTTAATTCTTCCGGTGTAGTGACTTTGACTTTCACATTCACATTGTTCTTTACTGTCTGCTTCAGATTATGCTTGAGTTCCTCATTCAGAACCTTACCCTGCTCCACTGTAAGTTCGCCTTTTTTTACCATATCATCAAGAACGTCCTTTGACTTCTCTGCAGTTGTAGCAACCGCTCCGATTCCAGCCAGTATTACCTTCTTTAAGTTGTCTGTTAATTTTTCCATAATGCCTGTCTCCTTCCGTAATTGTTCTGTCTCGCATCACCTGTGGAGATGAGAGTCATCACATATATGATATTTAGATTCTACAACTTTCTCATTATTTCGTCTAGTATTCTAGCCCATTTTCTGTACTTGTTTCACAATAATTTAATAGGTTCTTTATAAATTCCAATACTTTTTCACAAAGAAAATGCCTGAAATGTTACATTTTTAACTATTTGTAACTTTTCTTTTCTACTTCCGATTGTTAAAATAAAAACATAAAGTAACGGGAATGAATTTCCCGAAAATCTGTTTTTAAAAAAGGAGATCGAAAATCATGGCAAACAGAATTATGTTAAATGAAACATCTTATCATGGAGCAGGCGCAATCAAAGAGATCGCTACAGAAGCAAAAGCAAGAGCATTTAAGAAAGCTTTTGTATGTTCTGACCCTGATCTGATCAAATTCGGAGTTACAAAGAAAGTAACAGATATTCTTGATGAAAATGGACTTGCTTACGAAATTTATTCTGATATCAAAGCAAACCCAACAATCGAAAATGTACAGCACGGAGTAGAAGCATTCAAGAAAGCTGATGCAGATTACATCGTTGCAATCGGTGGTGGTTCTTCTATGGATACTTCCAAAGCAATCGGTATCATCATCGCAAACCCGGAATTTGAAGATGTAAGAAGCCTTGAAGGTGTTGCACCGACAACAAAACCTTGTGTTCCGATCATCGCAGTTCCAACAACAGCCGGAACAGCTGCTGAGGTTACAATCAACTACGTTATCACAGATGTTGAAAGAAAGAGAAAATTCGTTTGTGTTGACCCACATGACATGCCGGTTATCGCAGTTGTTGACCCGGATATGATGTCCTCTATGCCAAAGGGACTTACAGCTTCCACAGGTATGGATGCCCTGACACATGCAATTGAAGGATATACAACAAAAGCTGCTTGGGAAATGACAGATATGTTCCATATCAAAGCAATCGAAATCATTGGAAAATCTTTAAGAAGTGCTGTTGCAAATGAAAAAGAAGGCCGTGAAGGAATGGCTCTTGGACAGTATATCGCAGGAATGGGATTCTCTAATGTAGGTCTTGGAATCGCTCATTCTATGGCTCATACCCTTGGTGCTGTATACGATACTCCACACGGTGTTGCATGTGCTATGATGCTTCCAATCGTTATGGAATACAATGCAGATTGTACAGGTGAGAAATACCGTGAAATCGCAAGAGCACTGGGCGTTAAAGGTGTTGACGACATGTCTGTTGAAGAATACAGAAAAGCTGCTGTTGATGCTGTTCAGAAACTTTCTGTTGACGTTGGAATCCCGACAAAACTGGAAGCTCTGAAAGAAGAAGACCTGCAGTTCCTCGCTGAGTCTGCTCACGCTGATGCTTGTGCACCGGGTAACCCGAAAGATGCAAGTGTAGAGGATCTGAAAGAGCTCTTTAGAAAGCTTATGTAAATTGATTTCTGATACACGGACGAAAATTCTGAAATGTGATAAGCTGTGATTCCTTCAAAGGATGACGCATCGAATCTGGCTCAGGGTTACGTGTACTGATAATTCTAGGAAAAACTTAAGATTACTAAATACAAAGAAAGGTTTGGAAAACTCACTGCCGCTCAGACAGTTTCCAAACCTTTCTTTAACGTAACCTTAAGTTTTTCAAGTATTATCAAGCACACTCCACATTCACCATCTTCGATGCGTCATCCTTCTTCGGAGATTCACTTTATCCCACATTTCCGAATTTTCTGTGTATAGAAATAGATTTACGGAATATACGAAGGGGTGAAATGATTCGCACATTTTTTTGTGTGTAGAAATAAATCTATCTACAACAATCCACGTTCTTTGAAGACGTCTCTTAGTTCAGCGGGCATGGATTCGGAGAGGAATCTAGCCAGGGTTTCGGGGGTGGCTTTGTGATTGCCGAGAACCCATTGGACCGTCATATAGATGGAGCCTTGGCAGTACATTTCTAACTGAAAGCGAATCTTGTCGGACATCTTTTTCCCGGTGTTTCCTTCGATACGATCGGTATAAAATTGTGTGATCAGTTCAAAGTCGTGATCACGCAAACAGTTCTGGTCGTCATTTTTAAATGCCGCACGAAAGAAAAGTGTTTCTTTCTGAATGTATTGGAATTTATTTACAAGACTTTCATAGACTGTTTGTCCCTCTCCCATATGTTCAAAGGATTCAATCAGTATCTTGTCAAAATACCAGTTGATCAAATCGTATTTATCCTGAAAATTCCGGTAAAAAGTCTGACGCGTCACTCCGCATTCTTCTGTGATCTCTTTCACAGTGATCTTCTCGACCGGAGCTTTTTTCATACATTCTTTCATTGCCTCTGCCAACCGGTATTTTACTTTTTCTCCTGACTTGTATGTTTCTGCCATAACTTTTTCCTTTCCACTCCAAGCAGTTCAAGCAGTTCTTCATGCGGGTATTCTTCGTCTTCCTGGTAAATATCCACGTAATTCATTGCAGCGCCTCCATCTACGAATGCAGGAAACAGGAAACCGCATTCCGGTTCGCCCGGTTCATATTCTCCGCTTAGTGGACAGATCACGCATAAAATGTATTCATACATTCGTTCTGATTCTCCCTGACGTATATGATCCAGCCCCTTCGCCGGAATGTCATATCTGTCATGAAAAACATAGATTGCATAATCTTCATCTGCCTGATAATGTTCCCCGATAATCTCATAAAATGTCTCCATCAAAGCATCATTTTTCAAGCCACAGGCACGCATCCCCATCAGAAGCTTCCACATACTGTCCGGATTTCTTTGATCATCAGAAAACTTATATTCCTTCAGATTTTTATTTGTTTTCGCAAACGGCACTTTCTTCGCAAGCGCCAGATTTTTCTCCTGTTCCACAGGATTTAATTTCAGGAAACTGGTGTTAAATGTTCCATCTATAAATCCGTCTATATCCATATATCCCCCGGCGATCCGAGTGATCGATGTCCGTTTTACTGTCATTCGTCTGGTCAGCGCCAGCATATCTTCTCGATTGATCATAATCTTTTCCCTCCGGCTCTCTGTTTATCCCCACAAATCTCTGCATATCTCGACAGCTTTCTGTTCGTCTCAAACATCTTCCGCCTGTCTACATCAGAGATTCTTCTGTCTTATCCGCTCTGTCAATCCTCGAAGCATTAACGGTTCCACGCCGCTACTTTTTTCTTCCTCTTTTTCCTCCGCCTGCATGATCACATCACGCACCTTCTGCATTCTCTCATCAAGAGCTGAGCTGATCTGTGCACAGTCCATCATCTCTTCTGCCAGATACTTACTCTGATCTTCCGGAATACTCTTTTTATAGCGAAGCTTATGCTCCAGGCTCGCCCAGAAATCCATCGCGATCGTACGAAGCTGCACTTCAACTGTGATCATCTTTTTTCCTTCTTTTAAGAAAATCGGAGTCTTCACGATCAGATGAAGACTTCTGTAACCACTTGGCTTTGGATTTGCAATGTAGTCTTTTTTTTGAATTAAAATTACATCGTCCTGATCAAGGAAGCATTTCGCAAGTTTATAAATGTCATCCTGAAAAGCGCAGATCACACGCACACCGGCAATATCCTGAATATTTTCTTCGATTGCATCAATCGTCAATGGAATATTTTTACGACGAATCTTCTTCAGCAGACTCTCCATAGATTTTACACGCGTCTTAATACTCTCAATCGGGTTGCGGTCATACTCCAGCGAATACTGTTCGCTCAGCACCTTAAATTTCGTCTCAACTTCCATGATCGCACACTGATAATAAGCCATCATCGTATTGACCGGCTTTAAATTCTCCTGTACAAAGTCAATAAATTCATCTGAAAGAAGACTGTTTCTTACAAAGTCCTCTCTTCTTTTCTCGATTCGTTCTTCTAATTCTCGTCTACCCATTTGTTTCTTTCATCTCTCTTTTCTTGCTTTTTATAAGATTGACCTGATCAGATACTTCCATTCTGCCAGATATTCTCTAAGCATATTGTTTGGCAGATACAATGGATTCGAGCCCGCAGCAATTGCTTTCGCTGACTTTAATCCCTCACCTTTTGTAATCTGCATTGCCCGAAACATATGGAAATCATTTGTGATAATTCCCACACTTGCTCCGTCTTTCATATATTTTTTACTATATTTTATATTCTGCTCTGTTGTCTTTGACTTGTCTTCCAGAATCAGTCGCTCTTCCGCGATTCCGGCTGCTTCCATATAATCAGCCATCGCCTGCGCTTCCGTACATGGCTCGTTATCCCCCTGTCCACCTGACACAATACAGATTGTCTCCGGATTTTTCTCCAGATAATCGATTGCTGTGTTCAGACGATGCTTCAGCACTTTGCTCGGTCCATCTGCTCTCACCTGTGCACCAAGCACTATGATGTAGTCCAGATTTTCATCTGCCTTCGCATGCATCTGACTGATAATGCATCCTTCGATAATCACAAAGGAAACTACAAATACAAGCAGTATTCCCCTTAATGTCCACAACATCCACATCGGAAGTCTTGCCCATCCATCCAGAAATGTAATCGCTGCGCATCCTCCAAGCAATGCAGCCAATACAAACCAGATCAGGAAGAATCCCGTCCCAGATCCATTTCCGCTCATCCAGAATCCATAACAGGCAAATAACACTGCAAATAAAATACATATTATAACTGCTGTCATTTTTCGCTTTGTTCTCACTTTCCACTTTCTCCAAGAATCAGTCGAAGCAGTGTCTTATCAAGCATGATTGTCCGATTCCAGGGATTCAGAATGATACCTTCAATCTCATTCTCCTGTACAGCAGACTGGAATAATGGTTCGATTGCTGTCAAAAATGTAGACATCACACTATCAGAACCTTTTAATTCTTCCTCAAAACTTGTAAATGCACTCCACCACTTCTTTCCATCAGCTGTCTTCACTGCCTGTATCTTCAGTTGTTCTGACACAGAAGGCTCTACCGCAAGAATCAATTGTCCTTCTTCTTTCATTCGTCTACGGATCATTGTCAACGCATGTGCTAAAAGCTCCTGAGATGGTTCCTGCTGGAGTGCAGAAATTGCTTCCTCAATCTTCTCGTTTCCTTTCAGTCCTTCATCTTTTGTATCGTTATTCTGCATCTTCATCCTTGCTACTCCTTGTAAGTTACTTCTATTTTTAATAAATCATCTCATTATTTCATATCTGATATCATCTAAGTATATCATAAAAAAAGAGAATAATGTGATATTTTAAATTTGTTTCACACTATTCTCTCTTTTTTAATTTTCCTCAATATGACTTTGGATTCTTCCCATTTATCTAAGACACAAGTTCCTGCATCAGCTCATGTACACTCATCATCTGATTGATCCGTCCGACATTGCTTCCGCAGAACACAAGTCCATTTTCCACATCACCTTTTACGGCATCGATCAACGCTTTCGTGATACAATACGGAACTTTTACCGGATTACATTTCGCTAAGCAATTATAACATTTCTTTATAGGCTCTTTTTCTTTCTCAACACGCTCGATCAATGCGTTGCGGATGGCTCTTCCCGGCATTCCGACCGGACTTTGGATAATCTGAACATCCTCTTCTTTTGCATTGATATAGGCCAGCTTATAGGACTCTGACGCATCACATTCTTCTGTTGCCACGAACCTGCTCGCAATCTGGACTCCGTCTGCTCCAAGTTCAAATGCGTGCTCTATATCCGTCTTATCAAAGATTCCGCCCGCTACGATCACAGGAATCTTCTTCTCGTATCGCTTTTCATACTCTTCCTTACAGGCAATGATCTGACGGATCTCCTCATCATAATCCATTGTGTCAATCTCATTTAACTGTTCTCTTGAAAAACCGAGATGCCCTCCGGCTTTCGGTCCCTCAACAACAAGGAAATCTGCTGTTCTGTCATACTTATGCGCCCACATTTTCAAGATCAGCTGCGCAGCTCTTTTAGAAGAAACGATTGGCGCGATCTTCGTTCTGCAAGTCTCGCTGACCAGCTCCGGCAGATTCATCGGAAGTCCGGCACCACTGATGATCACATCTGCACCTGCTGCCACGGCCTCTTTCACATGCTCCGCATAATGCTTCAGTGCAACCATAATATTTACACCGACAAGACCATTTCCCTGCGCGAGTTCCTTTGCTCGCTTGATGTGCTTGTGGATTGCTCTGTTGTTACATGCAGCCTGATCCTTCTCAAACCCTTCTTCATCATAACCAATCTGCGCTGTCGAAATAATTCCAACTCCGCCTTCTTTCGCCACTGCTCCTGCAAGGGAACTTCTGCTGACACCTACTCCCATGCCGCCCTGGATGATCGGGAGCTTCGCAGTCAGATCACCTATTTTTAATTGTTTGTTTATACTCATTTTCGATTCTCCTGTATTTTATTTTGAATTTCAAACTATTTTAAGTATAAACTATTTTGTAGAAATGTCAAGGAATATTGATTCTACGGATTAATCCGCAGATTAAAAACCCCCGTTTTGATAGGCTCTTGCGATAACATATGATGGTTCATAAAATGCACTAGTAACTTCCTTCCTGCGCCTGCGTCACTCCCAGGCGGATTCCCGATTCCATTTGCTCCGGTTCTAACAGGCAATGATCCATTCGTTGACTTTGCTTCTCAATTTTTCAATTCTTGGGTAACGGTATGCCTCTCTTCTTTGACTTGCTTTGCAGTTTTGCGCTTCTCGGGTAACGATACGCTAGGAACTAACTGTAAAAACAAAAAGCAAGTCAACAAATGCAACCAAAACAGTTCTCTTGGAATTGCAAAATCATAAAAATAGAATCTCCCCTCATATCTGCCGGAACCAATTAGATTCCATTAGGTATGAGGGGAGATTCTATTTTTTAATCAAGTGCCAATGTTTTGGGTTTTATTGTTACAAATTGGCAATTCTTGATTCATGCGAAAAACTTAATTCAAATAATGGATCAATCTACAACAATCAGGCGTCCTTCAACTTCACGGCAAAGATGCGGTGTAACCATCATATATTCTTCTACAATATCTCGACTTGATGTGGCCAGTACACGAGGAAGTGCATTTTTTTTCGTTTCTTCCAGTGAAATATCCATAAAATCAGAGATATTCATAAAGTGATATTTTGAAAGAGCAATAGAATATAACTGATGCTCTTCAATAGGCTGGTCATTGAGACTAAGTTTCCGGAAAACCTGTTCTTTACGCGACCATATAATCTGCATACCGTGGGAGAACTGATAGAACTCCGTATGTTCTCCAAGAAAGGCTTCTTCGCGCAGGATAAAACGTAGCATATGTTCTAACTGTGCTCCGGTTACTTTCAGCATATAGACAGCTTCATCATATGGCAGGCATTCTACCAGGCTGTGATAATGTACGACAGGTCCCAATTCATAACTTCTGACTTCACCGGAACCGAGAAGCATCAGATCAATTCCAAGGCTGTCTTTCAGAATATCTGCGATCAGGTTACCAAGAGCTGTTTCCTGATTGCGGAGTGGATGCGTCAGACATTTGGTGAATCTTGTTACAATACGATCATACTTCTTGTCAGTTTCCCGCTTATACTGTGTTATAAATTGTTCCATAGCTTCGTCTTTTAGCGCAGTATCGTTGTTGATCGGAATCAACTGCCAGGTAAATGTATCGATTGCATTAAGATCAGTATCTACCATAATATCAAAGCGTCCGATCTGATCTGTGCCTGTACCGGCTTGCACGATATAGATATTATTAACAAGTGCAGGTTCTTCCAGAAACGTGTGTGAATGCCCACCGATGATTACATCCACACCCCAGGCTGGATCCAGTAAAGCTGCAAGCTTTTTATCTTCCTCGAATCCGATGTGTGTCAAAAGTACTGTGAAATCAATATCAATGGCATTGTAAGCATTGCATATATTGCCTACTTCCTGTGCTGCTTCGCTGATATCCACAAAGGAACCAATCAGTTCTTCTGCTTTTGTCTGTGCAAGTACATCCTCTGTTATTATTCCAATAAAAAGTATCTTCATGCCATCTATTTCAGCAATATAGTGAGGCTGAAACAGTCGCTTATGATTAGAGCGGATATGGAAGTTGGCATTGATAATCGGGAAGTTTGCACATTTCTCCAGAAACAGCAAATGCGCCAGGCCATAATCAACCTCGTGGTTACCAATCGTTGCCACATCAGGCCCAAGTAGATTCATAATACCGATGGTTGATACGCCCTTGTACTCGGAATCGATAACAGAACCACGGAACATATCACCGGCAATAGCATAAAGCACATTCTTTTCCTGATTACGCACCATGTTCACATATCCTGAGAGAAGAGATACACCACCTACCAGCTTTTCATCAATCTGTTCTGCCAGAAAATCTCCGTGCATGTCGTTTGAATGAAGAATTATTAATTCCTTCAAGTTTTTCATAAATACCACCTCACTTAAAACAGTTCGTTCTTCGTGATGGTAAATTCTTGTAAAGTGTGTCCCCACGCACCCTACAAATAATATTGTAGTATTTTATTGTATTTTAACATGCTTATGTGACAAAGGCAATGGATGGTGTAGCGGGTTACAAATTTGTTGACTTTTCTCAGGTAACAGTTCCCCTATCTTCATTGACCTACATAGAATTATTGCCAATCTAGTCATCAAACATCACCAACTATCTTCCAAATACTCCCCCAGCTGTCGATACCTCCGACTCCTCTGACTGCTCCGTATACGCATAAAACTGTTCTTCTTGCTGGTGGTAATTCCTCATGATGCAAAGCATTTTCAATTTCAGATGCTGTATAAGGAAGGCATGAAAAAGCAAATTCCCGGTCTGAATTCCTGCATTGTCGCACATATAATACCACGGTATCTGATCCGGATAGTGACAGGTGCGTACCGAATTAATATTATTTCTGAGCATACATGCGATATCTGCTCGCATATCTTCTAATCCAATGCATCTTCCTGTTTTTGGATTCCACTCATGACGGTTTACTCCTGTAATAACCAGGCGTTTTCCATTTAAATAAATAATCTTATCAATAATCTCAATTCTTCCGAAACCAATATCGTAAGGAATTACTTCTACTAAACTTCCATCTTCTGCTTTAAGTTCTACATACGCATGATATAAATAAGGATCATGATTATCCCACAGTCTAACAGTTTCTAAATCAATACAGATTGTACCCTCTAAGTGGTCATTTTCTTTCTTTAACTGCACGGATTTTTCTGCTAACAGATTTTGCGGCACATATCGTCTGAAAACCGTCGAAAAGTTACCAACACACCGTCCTCGGGGAAGATTAGATTTCCAACTTATTTATATTGCCTCAGGAAAAGGAGAATTTTATTTTCATGGTAAGAAAGAAATTGTAAATGCCGGAAATATGGTGATCTACCGCCCCAAAGAAGAGCAACGCTACTACTATTATGGTGTAGACCAAACTGAAGTTTACTGGGTTCATTTTACTGGGAATAATATAACGAATATTTTGAGACAGCATGGTATTTCTGATGATATGCATATAATTTATACCGGTACTTCTCTTGAATATAAACGAATTTTTACATCTATTATAAATGAATTACGTTTTTGCAAAAGTGAGTACGAAGAACTTTGTGTTTATTATTTAATGGAACTCTTAATTCTGACGCACCGGCTTTCTAGTGAAAAGCCACGAAATACTTCTTTTAATATATCGGAAATTTCTCGAGCGATCGGATATGAAAACCCACTATATTTTAGCCGTATTTTCAAGAAACAAAGCGGGCTTTCCCCGTCTGAATATAGAAAAAAATATCAAATAATAATGTGAAACTAAATCGCTTTCTAAAAAAAGAACCCAGAATTGTTATTCAAAACAATGATATGCTACCCTCATATAGGACAATGAAATATAAAAGTCCTATATGGGG
>SAMEA3387476__coassemble_1233_pt1 | contig 30894 bp, 30 predicted proteins | sample SAMEA3387476__metabat2_low_PE_028 | metagenome-assembled genome bin SAMEA3387476 (sample SAMEA3387476) | Felis catus | biome: Faeces | place: United Kingdom | collected 2012
CATAGAAGACCTTGTTGTTATTAGCTATTTACAGAAAAAGTTTCACACACTCAGAGAAAATAGTATTTTCTCTTGCCTCTTGTGATTCTTAACTACCTCTTTCAACAATTCCAGCAGTTCTTCCTTACTGAAACTTCCACTTCCCATTTCTTCTCCGCCAATAATCTGATCAGCAAGAGCCATCTTCTTTTCCTGTAATTTTACAATATTCTCTTCTATTGTTCCCTTGGCAATTAATTTGTAAACGGTTACTACATTCTCCTGGCCAATCCTGTGTGCACGGTCTGTTGCCTGATTCTGCACAGCAAGATTCCATATATTCTAGCAATACAGTGTTTGCACCCCCATTATAACTGTAATACGCAGGGCACTCACATGTCATCTCATAAACTTCCTGATCTGTATAATCATATTCTTCTGTGATCATATCTCTCCTGCACTTCCGTTACATATTATTGATATCTCTTGCACTATTTATATTCCTGGCACTATTACAATACTGCTCTGCCTCAGTATGCTTTGCTCCATTAATATTTATAACTCAAACTCTTTCAACAGCTTTTCCTGATATTCCTTGTCAACTGCCGCTTTCAATATATCTTCTGTACGCCCAAGCTTTGACAATTCAATATTTAACTGGTTAATTCTGTTTACTCCTTCTGTTCGTCCCTCTTCTCTTCCTTCCTCCATTCCAATCTTACGACCAGCTTCGATTCCCCGTCTTTCTGCTGTTAACATTCCTATATTGTAATCTCTGATTGCTCTTTGTCTTGTCTCGTATTCTAACCTCTTCTTTTCATCTGCGCTTAATTTATCCAATACGTCATATGCTTCTTCCAATTCAGAATTTTTCTTTGCCATTTCTTCAAAATCCTTTCTGGTTTTTCCTCCAAGAAAGCGCATCCACTGCAACAGACTTGTCTCATTCTTCTCTTCTAGTGGAAGTTTTGACAATTCTAAGATATGCATCTCCATAAGATCTGTATACAATTTTCCTGTCTTCGTATCACAAAATGCAATTCTTCGATAGCACTCTTTATCATCTCGGAAATGATCATATGCAAGAATACTCACATGGATACACTTGCAATCGTATCCTTCACCTTCTTTGATCTCACCTGCATACATCTTACTCAGATAATAAACAGAACGGTTTGCCCAGCAATCAAATGCTTCTACCTGCATCTCAAAATCAATTTGTTCCCCATCCTTCAGTCTCACCCGGACATCTAAGATTCCATACTTATCATCTTTCGATTCTTTTCTGAGAATCGTAGGCATAAGTTCCGTATTCTCAACCTCACTAGATGGAAGATTTAACAATGCTGCAATAATATTCTTACGGATGTTATCATTCTGCATCAATTCCTTGAAACAGAAATCTACCGTTGGAAGCATGATAAAGTCTTCCTGCTTCTCTTTCAATGTTTTGCTTTGTGATGTTGCTCTCTTAGTTGATACACGTTTTTTGTTTTCTTTCATAGAATTCTCCTCTCTTCTGTGCAATGAATGATTGCCTGAAGAAGAGGATTCTAAAGTTATATTTATCTTAACACAAGATAGTTTTCTATGGAAGTAACTATCTCTTAAAATCAGATATTTGAGAAACACTAACGCGAAACTTACTCCATCACATAATCTTCAAACAATATTCATCTTTTTGGTTTGTCATCGGATTATCTTCTCGAAAAACTGAGCTTATTGAATAATTACCGATTTGGTTCATAGATCTTTTTACAGTTCATCAGAATGATGACTGCGTGGTATTAGATTAGCATGAGAATTCTATTATTGCAAGCTGAATTTTTTAATGCTCTAGTATTCGCAGATGTTGTGTTAATGTTGTGACCAGTAGCATACCTTCCGCGTCAATCCGCAAGTAGAAGAAGTGCCGGAATATCTAAGGACTATTCCAGCACTTCTTCTACTTCTTTACTGTACTTACAATGCTTTGTCTAAATACATCTTATCGTACATTAATAAAACTTTTATACATTATTCATTTTTGCTTTATGGGGTCTGACCACCAGTATGTCAATGCTTTATCGAACAATTAGCTTAATGGCATTGACCGGTACCTCATTGTTAGTGACAAGGAGCACGCACCAATAGCACCTCAGAGAGGGCACAAACTTATTTACCAAATGCAAACATAAAATGTCTTTCACAGATTTTTCCTACTGCTAAAACAATTAGCACTGCTACCACAAAAACAATCCAGCCCAAAATTTCCATAGGCAGTGGTAATAATCGGACAAGAATACCTCGCGTTCCCTGTACTATCGAAAAATGAACCACATAGACAATGATTGAATTTTTTCCACACCACTGTAAAAAGGCATTTTCATGCATCAACTTGGCCATATCACTTAAAACATAATATCCTATGAATGCCGTTACCAAACTAATCAGTACATTACCATAACTATTTTCATACATCAAAACAGGTTTATTGTACAGCGACAATACTGTTATAAGCGCACAGCTGACAAGCAGTAGAACAATGTTGCCCTTCCCTGTAATCTTTTCACCTATTTGCTTATCCTTAAGAATCCTTCCCGCTTTATGTATCAAGTTCCCTGCAAGATAATACCCAAATGCAACTGGAGTCACAGCAATATATAATGGGCCAGACACTCCCTGTGGAACAACAATGGTATAAATTATACAAACACCAAGCAAGATACCTTCTGCTTCAATTAAGTAATTTTTACATATACGGGTTAACACTTCCCAAGCAATGACCACTTGTGCCATCACAAGTAAAAACCACCATCTGAAAAAGCAATAAAAAATGCTAAGTTCCTCAGCTGTAGCTGTATGCAACACTAGCTTTCCAATAAAGAAATTATACAAAAGTGATAAGATTGCCAATGTAAGCTGCGGTATTAATAGTCTTTTTGATTTTTTCTTTATTACAGCACCAAAATTTCCTGTAATTTTTTCGTGAGCCAAATAGCCAGACAATATGAAAAAAACTGGCATATGAAATGACAATATAATTTTTGCAAAAAAATTATCACTTGTTCCAAGGGCGTGCTCTAAAACCACAAGAAGAATTGCTACTCCTCGAATAATATCAACTTGTTTGTTTCTCTCCATCCTCTTCTCCCTGTTTATTACCTATGTATAATCTGTTTTAACTTGTTTTTTGCCCATGCAAATTCTTCTGTCTTTCTCATGAAAATCAGTTCAACTAAAAGTACCGTCAAACCACTAATCACAATGCGCACGATAAGACCCATAAACGATTCTGATACAAAAGAGCAGAGCATATATGAAAAAATCACGATCAGGACATTGCTCCCAATGATTCCAGCCTGCTGTTTGATATAATCCACCAAAGATCTTTTAAATTTTTTCTTAAACAGAATGTACGGTTCCCACCATACAATTGTCAGAACTCTTGCGATTGCTGTCGCTCCAAGAATTCCTGCCATTCCAAAAGGCTTAGCTAATACTACGGACAATAGAATATTAAGAATCGCATTAATCACCATTGCATTTTTGCGTTCTTTAAAAAGACCCATTGTTTCGCAGAACATCCATGTTGGATCAAACGCATGTGTAACATAAAAAGTCGCAAGTATTGCAATCAGCACATCTTTTCCCAAAACATATTCACTACCAACCCAAATTGGTATAAAACCTTGGATTGCATTAAGAACACAGACTGAGCAAAAAATTGTTATAACGCCAAATAAGTAAACCATACCCTTAAACACACTATATGAGTGTTCCGAGTCGTTATCCGCATTCAGATTGCCAAGACTTGCAATCAAACCAGTTATCATCAAATTAATAAAAGTGGCAATGTAGTTGATAATCATGCTGTAGTTAGAATAAAACCCAACATATATCGTTCCAAGTAGCATCGAAATCAGAATATTATCTGTACTTGTTACTACAACATTTGAAACTTTATAAACAAACATAGACTTCACATCGCTGATCAAACCTTTTTTGTCTATAAGATTCGTTTCTTTTGTATACTCCTTTAAAAAGGGATAATATTTATTCGCTATTACATTGCAGACAACGTTCTGCATAACTGTAAAAAAGATTTGGATGATTAAATATGTCGTATAATTATTGTTAACATATAAAAAGGCAATCTGTAATACATACTGAAGTAACAAGCAGATTGTCGCTACAATGTTTCTGATGTACTCTTTTTGGTCTGCTCGAAGCAACGTCACCTTAAACATTACAAAATAAGATACCACTGAATTACACAGAAACAATAAATAGTACAGAACAACTTCATTGTGAGGTAGTGTACTTTTAACCAGTTGCCCTAAAAACGGAACGATGGCTAAACCAACCACTGTCACCGCTGCAGCTATATAGCGATATAATTTTCGATAATAACTTATGAGTTGCTTTAATTTTTCATGGTCATTATCATGTAAAGCACCATATAAACTATACGTTAAAACATTTCCTATTCCCAGTTCCGCTAAGGACAATAGTGTAAGAATATTTGTATAAAGGCCGTTTACACCCGTGTACTCAGCCCCTAATTTTCTTACAAATATTGTCCTTGTCACAAAAGCTAAAACAAGTGTTATTAGCTGCTGTGCAAAACCAAATGAAACATTTCTAACGGAATTTTCACTTCTAGACTTTCCCATTCTTTTTTCCTCGTACACTTAATCCAATCAATGGCATGATCCAAAGATTGTGCAACATCGTTGCTACAATATCTGATCTTCTCAGTTCCCACCATATTGATGCAAACAAAATAACATGTAACACATAGAAATATGCCAACTGATTGCTTATCGCTGGGTTTCTTTTTGCTTTTCTATATATTCTCACGGAAATTCCCGCAATAATCGCTGTAACAAAAACCACACCAAAATATCCGAAATCCTGCATAAAATAATAATACCAAGTCGGATATGCATTCATTCTCTGGTGAGCACCAACGACATAAAATTCTGCTGCGTATGTCTGTGCATTAAAAAAACTGGATTAATACGCTTAAATGACACAATCTGAATTATACAACTAAAACAACTGAGCAATCCGCTAAATATTGATTGTCCCCAATGCCAAACGGATATTCCTAATGCCACCGGATCTTTCATCATTACTTGCAAAAGAGCCGGTCCACAGCAGAAATAGCCTGCAACTACATTAAGGATAGATGCAAAAATCGTTCCTGAAAGTTTGTGTCTCTGTATCGTTACACCACCAAGCACAACTATTGCTACAATAATAAGAAATTTAATTCTTCTTATTTTATTTTGTTTTTTTACTGACAATCCGGAATCTTCTGGAGACTTATTCAAACAGTATGCACTAATCATTGCAAGTGCAAAGTAAAATACTTCCCATCTGCCGACCGTTATAACAATAACTAGAATAAGATCAATAATGCTAGCAACTAGATGCCATCCTTTTATTTTTCCCTTTGCCCACAAAAAAACTTGAATGAACGAACAGGTCTGCATCGCCGGGAAAATTCCCAAGTGTAAAAAGAGGATTCTTTCGGCCGCTGTCATATAGCCCTCCTCCACACTATTTGCGATAATATTTCTCATTACAGACATTCCATAATTTTGCACATAAGATAATCCTCTGAGAAAAAGCGAGATACTTATTAACGTCAAGACCAGTTGAATCATTAACAGACGATTTCCCACTTTTCTATAATCTATTTCATCATCCTCATACTCTTCAGTGTATGTATTTACATATATTGAAGATTTGTTAATTGTTCCATACCCAATTAGCAGCCCACCAAAATCAAATGAAATCAATCCTACAAGCAATACTGTATAAACATCATTCCCTAATGGATACCATTCCATAGTATTGATCTGCAATACTATAGTCAAAATAAGCCACAAGGCATTATATAAAAAGATTGGATGAAGTGCCGAATGGTACTTGGCATAGCTTGCATAACAACCACAAAATGCAAAAAGTATAATAATAAATGCAATTATTGACACCTTTATCTCCCTTCCAATATACTTTCGAATAATTCAACGTACTCTTTGTACTTTTCATCACGCGAATATTTCATCGACCTATTTCTGCACTTTTCTTTGCTAAATGTCCCATCTTTTTTTACTTTGAAAATTGCTTGCTTTAGTTCATCATAGTTATCTTTTTCAACAACTACACCCGTTTCCTGGTCGATTATTTCCGGACTTCCTCCAGTTCTATAAGTAATAACGCCCGTTCCACAAGCTAATGCCTCAATATTAGTTGTAGGAAAGTTCTCTTCACGAGTTGGATTCACAAAAACATCTGCTACCGAATAAATTTCTGCAAGTTCTTTTTGATTATTAGTACGTGTTATAGATATTATCGTCTCGGGCAACTTGTTTTTTTCCCTCTCATCAATTCCAACAATGACTATCTGATATTCCTCTGGCAAATCCTCTGCTAATTTCACAAACACATCTAATCCTTTACGAGGTGCCCATGAACTTGCGACTCCTAGAATTATGAATTTATTTTCTATTTGGTATTTCTTTCTGAAGTCTGATTGAATAGGTCTGAATGTATCCAAATCTATTCCATTATTAATCACTCTCACTGGATATTCTGCCAAAAAAGATTTTTTCACTTCATTGCCAAGCCATTCTGAAGGAGAAACCAACGTAATATTTGCGCCGGTAAACCACTGTTTCTTCTTCTCAAACATCTCCTTACTGCGGTCAACATCGCTATATGGATATTTAGCAGTCTGTGGACAATCATAACAACCCGTCATCCATTTATTACAGTGAACAAAATCATAATATGGACAGTGTCCTGTATATGCCCAGCAGTCATGCAATGTCCACACAACCGGTATATTTTTCTTTTTCACATAATCAAAAAGCATTGGCAAATTGATATAGCAATTATGCAAATTGTGAAAATGAATAAGATCCGGCTGAAGCTTATCTATTTTTTTCAAAAACTGCGCAGTTGTAAAATGCGAAAAGCAGCCATTATATCCTGTTTTCTTTGCAAGTAATAAATGAATTTTTTTGTCAAGTTTACTTCCTATGTATATATGATTTTTCGATTCAATCCTTTTTTCATTGCCATGAACTGCTGAGCATGTATAAACCGTAAATCCATGTTTTCTAGCAGTTTCTGCAATCATAAACATGATACGGCCAGTGCTCCCAACTGTACTACTGTTTATTTCCACTATGCACTTGACCATAGTTATTTCCTCCTGTTTTTAGCAATGTTGAAGGCTATTTATATAAGTTGCACGGACATTTTCATAGCCATATTTTTCACACAGCTTCTTATTATTCTTTTTAATTGCATCAATTTTTCCAGCAGTAACTTTAGCCAAGTCAATTTGCTGTAACTCATCTATTGAATCATATTCTATCCCGGCAATTCCCAGCTGTCGCAACAAAAATTTAGGTCCAATTACTATGTTACCAAGAAAAATCGATTCCAACACTACACCACTACTCCGGTTAGAATAGCTTTCTTCTCTATATGGCAAAAGTACAAATCTATGCTTAGCAAGTTCTCTATAGTATGCATCATCATCCAAACGTATATTTTCAATTCTGATGTTTTTATGTGCTTTTGTCACAACTTCCTTATAAGTACTTTGACTTGCGAACTTTCCACAGATTATTAAGGCTTCTCCATTTGCATTAAAGGCTTCTATTGCGCCTATAATATCTTTACCCTCATTGATTTCTCCGCAAATATAAACATCCTTTTGTTTTTCTTTCACAAAGTACTTGTCATACTTTCTTTTATCAAACCAATAATCTGGAACATACTGATGCTTATCTCTTTTCAGTTCTACATTCGTATGAAACACACAATTAATTTTTTTGACTGCACAATTGTAAATAAAGTTTTTCAGATTTTTCTTGCTATAAAAGTCCAAATAATTTGTAGCAAAAATTTTCTGTCTTTTTTTCTTTTTTGAAAAAAGCAGTCCGACATAAAGCCAAAAATCAGTATTCACAAACCAAACTGTTGATTCGTTATTTACAATATTGCGGACAGCACGAATCTTCTTAATATATAATCCTATTTTCTTAAATTTACTCGATTGTCTCTGTGGAGAAGATTCATATGGAAGAACACTTGCAATACAGCTATCATCAAAAAACTGAGCATACGGTGGTGTTACAACCATACTTACATCGTAGCTATCAGATAACATTTCCTTTGTTTCTTTTAACGTCTTAGCTGTATGTCCTGTCACCTCACCTTTTGAATCGCAATATCCTATATAATCCACAAGTGTTATCCTATTCATTTTTATTTTCTCCTATCACTTTATAATTCACTTTAAAAATTTAATATCATCAACTTTCTATAAACATTTTTATATTTCAAAAATTGTTCTGTAGCCCGTATTTTTTGCTTTACTATTACTTACATCTATTGCATACTGATGTGCTTTTTCTACGGCATTTTGAAATTCTTCCTGCTTCATAACCGCATATTTCTCAACTGCATTTACGAAAGCACTCTTATTTTCTAAAGAAAAAACATACCCTACACCTTGTGATTCAAAATCTCGCCATGGAGTTTGATCGCTTATAATACACGGACACCCTGCTGAAAGAGCCTCCTGGATAACGTGTCCAAAATTCTCACCCAATGTTGGAAAAAGAAAAACATGATAATGTTTTAATGTTTCTACAACGCTTTCTGAGTCAAGATTTCCCTTCCACTCCCATTTTACATTGCTTGGGAGTTTTCTTAGTTCTTGCTTACACTCTTTCCAATATTCTTCGGTATGTGCTGGTCCATATATCGTAAATTCGATATCCGATTTTGTTTCCTCCAAAATTTCAATTGCATATTTTAAATTCTTTTTAGGCGCAATTCGTGAAATCCATACAACTTTTAAATTTCCAGCTTTTTTTTCCTTCTTAACATTTGCTTCATCAACTTTTCGAGGTAAATCCTCTGCAATAAAAAACTGCTTATCAGTTGCCTTTACTTGCTGCCTTCGCAATCGAATAATCATGTGTTAGCATTACCACATCCTTACTTATAGTAACGCCCCCCCCCGATATGTATCATAGAATAATTTGCCCCATCAAAATATGCTGATGGAGCTATATACTCTTGTCCACCACCACGTAATTCCGTACAAATATCAATTCCCCTCATCTTTAAATATTTAGGGTAATTTTTTTGATAAAATGAACCCGGAATTTTTTCTGTCATCTTAATCAAATTTCCTAATAATGTTAAAAAAACTTTTTTAAGAAACATTTCCTTCATCCTCTTTTTTCATTAAAATAAATACTATAATAAAAAGTAACAAGCCATTATTAAAGTAGTGTCCATATCTTAATAATCTAAGGAAGAAATAAGTAATACACATATTTCCAACTATAGATTCAAAAGTTCCATCTCGTTTTGGCCAAAATCTAAACAAAAAGCCTACAACTCCGGCCAGCCCCAAAAGCCCAAGTTCTGAGATAATCCTTAGTAAAAGCGAATTTGCATCTTCCTTATTAAAAAAGAACACTACATTTGAAACTGGAAGATCTTTAATAAATCTCTCATACGAAATTGGGTGAGAACCGATTCCTCCACCTAAACCACATGAATCAGCAAAACTTTTTAGTGCTATTTTTAAATTTATAATTATTGTTTGGCTGCTTATATTTGCTGTGGCCAAGCTTTGTGAATCATCTGAAATCAAAGCCAATGTATCATTAATTCGCTCATTAAAATCCCCAATTTTGGTATATGCAATCATAAAGGCTGCAATACCCAAAATAAAAATTATAATCTGTTTTGGATTATGCTTATATTCTAACCAAATAAAAATCACGCCAATAAATATTCCAATATATCCTGCCGATGAGAAAGTTGCCACATAACCCAATAAAATAATAATCGCTTCTTTTTTAGAAATAAAAAGAGCCAATTCTTGTTTTGATTTGCCCCAAAATAGATAGATCGCCATAAATGCCATTGGCAGTAAAATCAATGCACATTCTGATGGTTCTTGAAATATAGTTGATGCTCTAAAAACTGAATTCGCAGGCGCAAGTTGTCCTTTTACCAACCATCTCAAATCATAAATCACACTAATATGTGCATAAAAAGCCACCTGTTGGATTAAGGCAAATACAGCTATTATAATTGCAAATTTTTTATACACCAAAAGAACGTCTAGGGCATCATCCTTATTCTTAACTATCGTTTTATAAAAAAGGTAACTAACAATTATACCTGCCAATTGTTTTACCGCTAAAAATATTGTATCTCTTCCTAAAAGCACACAAATTCCTGTATGCAATACAAGAATCAACAATAACGCTATAAAGCTTTGGCTAATTCTCACTTTTCTGGCTGCAAATAGCAACAACACTATTTGTATTGCCATAATATATTCCGGTTGTATTATTCCACATAAAAACACAAGAAGCACACTTATAACCAATAGTGTTGGCTTCACTACACTAAACTGAGTTGTTTTTTTCATTTACCGCATTCCTTATTTACAATTCTGCTATATAGATCCAAATATTTTTGATACTGGAAGTCTTTCTCATATCTTTTTGCGTTATCAACGATTTTTTCTTTGATTAAGGGATTGCCACTCATTTCCTGAATCACTTTCCATACTTGCTTAATATTGTTTGCCTCAACAATTCTTCCGCTATCCTCACTTACAACTTCCGGCAACGCAGTGCAATTATAGACAACTGCTGGTGTTCCACAAGCCATCGCCTCCACTGTTGGAAGACCAAATGTTTCCTCAATGCTTGCATTGAATAAGACATCTGCAGCAGAGTAAAATTCCACCAGTTCATTGACATCTTTTGTTCTAGATAAACCAATTATATTATTCGGGAGTTTTTTTATCTGTTGTTTACTCAATCCGACCAGGACAATCACATAATCAGATGTTATCAACTTGTTCAATTCAATAAAATCTTTCAAGCCTTTGTTAATTGACCATGTACTTGCTACTCCGAGAATTATTTTGCGATTTTTAATTCCTAACTTTTCTTTTATATTTGATTTTGTCGGTTTAAAAATCGAAGTATCTATACCGTTATATATTGTTTCAATTGGATACTGACTCAAGTAGGACTGTCTAGTTATATCTTCCAACCATTTTGATACCGTAACTATATGCATATCCTTTACATCAGTAAATAACTGCTTCTTTCTCAAGTAGTTACTTTCGCTACGATCAACATAACTAGCTGGATACGAATGCCTCTGCGGACAGTCATGGCATTGAGTTTTCCATCTATCACACTTTATCGCTGAAAAATGGCAACAATGTCCCGTAAAAGCCCAGCAATCGTGTAATGTCCAGACCACCGGCTTACCACTTGATTTTAAATAGTTAAATAATATTTCTACATTAATATAGTAACCGTGTAAATTATGTAAATGAATCACATCCGGGTCATATCGTTTGATTTGCTCTATTAATTTTATAGTTGCACTTTTAGAAAAGAATCCTGCCCTATCAGTAATTCGCGTAAGTAGTGCATCTATATACACATTTTGCTTTGTTCCAATAACATAGTGTGGAATACCGGCAGAAATAGTATTTCTCGCATATGCTACAAGTCCCTGATGGCCATTATTTTTCAGCACATTATACAAGTCGACTGCAATCCGACCCGTACTTAAATTTCCAAATATATTAATTTGGAGAACCTTCATATTTTTCACCATATTCTGAATTTTCCATCTTTAATTCAGCCTTCTATCATATCTATCTTTTCTCTCATACTTTGGACAACATTATTTTGCCTTAATTTACAGTTTCTTAATAACTCTCGCCGGGTTTCCCGCAATCACGCAGTTATCCTCAAACTTCCCAGCAACCACAGCACCGGCACCGACCACACATCCATCACCCAGCACTGTGCCCTTCAGGATGATACTATTGCACCCGATGAAGCAATTCTTGCCGATTTTAATCTCTCGGCTCGGAACCAGGTCACTGTCGCCACCGTTTTCATCTCGCAGCAGTTTGTTTCTTGCCTCTGCCTCGATGGGATGAAAGTCATTATCCAGAATCTTGCAGTTACCACCGATGCAGGTGTTCTCACCAATTGTGATTTTCTTCCGGGCGTAAATTGTTGCTCCACTTATCCCTACGTTATCGCCAATCTCAATCGCTGCTCCCGGAGCACGGGTCACGATAATTGTCCGGCTGTAAAGACCAACCAGGTTACTGAGAAAGCTACTCTTGATTGTGACGTTCTCACCAATCTTCAGCTTGGCGCCGCCCTTGTTGAAGATGATCGGCACTCCCTTCAGCAAGAGGTTCTTTCCATATTCAACTTTTGTCATCTTCATAACCAGCTTAAACCAATTACTGTTCATACCTCTTGCCTCCTTTACAGCTTCAGAATTTCTTCTGCGTACTTTCTCACCGACACATTTCTGGTCAGGTTCTTTTCCAAATTCTCACGGCCTCTAGCTCCCATCGACTTCAACTCACTATTTCCAGCGTTATCAATGAACCATCGGATGTTTTCCTCAACCTTGTCATACTCACCTGGCTCACAACAGAGCCCACCGTGTGTATCTTCAATCAGGCAGCGAACCTCGGAGCCTGCCTCCAGGACCCCTAAAATTGGCTTCGAAGCGGCCATTATGCCGTATGCCTTCGATGGACAACTCACTCCTTTAATCCCTTTCGCGTTCACACACCAGTGAACATCACCAGCGTTCAGGCTATAAATCAGGTCAGCCTTATCCTGATACGGGATGAAAACCACATTGTCCATATGACGCTCTTTCACATACAGCACCAGCTTATCCAGCACAGAACCGGCACCAACAAAAGCAAACACAACCTCTCTGCCATCCGCAGTCTTAGTACCCGGCTTGATTCTCTCCACAACCTTCATCAGATTCTCTAGGTCATAATACAGTCCAATATTGCCTGAATACATAATGACGAACTTACCATCCAAACCGTACTTCTTCTTGAAAGCAACAACTCTTTCATCGCTCTCATCCAACGGATAGATTTCATTCTCATCGATCCAGTTGTTAATCATGACAGTCTTAGGAACCTTCTTTCCTTTGAAACGATTCTCCACCGTCTCCACCAGATCACGACCAACCGTGATTATCAAGTCACTGCGCTTGCAACTGAACTTATCGAACCACATCATGGCATCAGTAACAAACTTGCTCTTGGTATAACCAACAGCCAGCACCTGCTCCGGGTTAAAGTCCTGAATATTGTAGATGTACTTGGCGTGTTTCACCCATTTACCCCAAACGCCCAACAGACCTCCAAGAATCGGAGGCTGAGAAATGGAAAACACATAATCCATTTTGCCAACCTTGAAAGTTGCCCCCATTGCCCCAAAGAAATAGGAAACAATATTCTTCACACGGCTCTTTTTATTGGCCTTACTGAACTCCGGCACTCGGATTCGCAGAACCTTCACACCATTGATTTCTTCTTCGTAATATTTCTGTGTCTTATATTTATCCTCAATCGTCCCTAAGTAACTCGGCACCACGCAGATGATCGTGATGTTGAACTTATCCAGCATACCCTCCGCCAGTTCACGGAGAATCTGCCCCGTTGACGCAGTATCCGGAATATAGTAATGAGCATAAATCAGAAGATTTTTCTTATTTGACATTCCTATAATTTCCTCTTGCTTTTTCTCGTATAGCTATACGTTCAATCCCTCAAAAAAGAAAAACATCTCACCAAACTCCATTCCACTCCCAAGCACCCCTGTCTTCCCTCTCCGCTTATTTCTTCATATAGCTATACGTTCAATATCAATAACACCTGCAGTTTCCCCTCTCGGTTCCACTGCAGATCATCATTCATTCTACTTCATCTCTTCCATCCATTCCATCACTTGGATCCGCTGCCCTTAAGCACGACCCCGACGGTCTTGAACAGAATCTTAATATCCATTCCGATATTCCAATTCTTGACATATTCCATATCAAGCTTCACAACTTCCTCAAAATCAGTGATATCACTTCTTCCGCTCACCTGCCACATTCCGGTCAGTCCCGGCTTCACGGCAAGTCTTCCGCGGTGATATGGCTCATACTGTTTCCACTCATCTACTGTTGGTGGACGGGTTCCTACGAGACTCATATCTCCTTTGAGTACATTCCAGAACTGCGGGAATTCATCCAGAGATGTCTTACGGATAAACCAGCCAAGTCCATGCTTGCTTCCATCCGATCCGCTTCCGATGATTCTTGGGTCATTCTCCATCTTGAACATGAGCCCCTTCATCTCGTTCTGTTTCATCAGTTCTTTCTTGCGTTCCTCTGCATCCATATACATGCTTCGGAATTTATAGATTTTAAATAATTTTCCGTTTTTTCCTACTCTCATCTGAGAGAAGAAGATTGGCCCCGGTGAAGCAATATAGATTGCCGGAGCAAGGAATATTGTAATGATACCTGTCAGAATCATTCCAACGATTCCGCCACAGATGTCCATCGTTCTCTTCATCATAGCCTGTCGTGAGGAAATCACTCTGACGCTGGAAGTCAGGACTGTATATCCACCCATACGGTTAATAAACTGATTTCCTGTCCATCCCGTTCTGTTATCCAGACATTCGTGAACTGTAATTCCCATGTTCACGCATGTTTCAAACAAATCTTCCGGTATCAATGTTTTCTTCTTAATTCCAACCAAAAGAGCATCAACCCATCTTGTCTGTATGTATTCAGTTACTGTATCGATCTTACTTACGACCGGAATTCCTTCGATCAATTCATTTTCTTCCGGTTCGCGGTCTGCAAGTACGATTCCGACAATATCGAATTCATTAAATACATTCTGTTCCACTCGTTTTAACATGGAATCTATTTCATCACTTGTTGAAACAAGAAGCATATTTATTTTTGAATAGAGCATATTGCCATGTTTCAGTAAATATTTCTTCCATATGATTCGCACCACATAAACCAAAATAACTGACATTGGAATAAATGATGTAATCACAAGACGTGAGGTCATGCTTCCCTGTTTACTCATAAAGAGATATACGATTACAAGCGCACTCACGATAAACACATGCTTTAATACATTCTTAAACTCTACAAAGTATCCTCTTCTCATGATTCCATGATATGGCTCTGTAAAGAAAGCAGTGCAAATGTCTACCAGTGCGATGAAAATCCCGATATTCAGATATAATCCGTTATGATACAGATTATCCATTCCCATACGCAATACAAAACTGCTTACATAAGCCAGCTGTAATGCGACAAGATCTAATATGATGAAATCCCAGTGTTTCAACCAACTATTACTGTTCTTCCTGTACATTCTCCTCGTACACCCTTTTCCCCTGATAATCTTCTATCTGACTGCATAACAAAACATCTGATTTTATTCATCTTAACTGTTTTGTTTGTTTTTTCTCTGTAAAATGGAATATGCAGCGGTTATTCTCCACTGCATATCCGGCTATTCCTGTTTGCTTTTACCGTAGTAGTATGAATTATACTTACTATAGTATTTTTCTTTCTTCATATCCACTTTATTCAGTACTGCACCAAGAAGCTTACATCCACTCTTTGTAAGCTGTTCTTTTGCTTTCATAGCATCTCTTCTGCTTACCGCTTCGCTCTCGATTACGAGGATTGCACCATCACATTGTTTTGCTACGATTGCTGCATCACTCATATTGATGATCGGTGGTGTATCGATTAAAACATAATCATAGGCTTTTCTCGTCTCTTCAATCAGTCTGCTGAAACGTCCCTGCTCCAAAAGCTCTGATGGGTTCGGAGCGTACGGACCGGAAAAGATAATCTCAAGATTACGGTAATTTGTAGAATAAATCACTTCCTCCAAAGCAACCTGTCCACTTAAATACTGTGACAGTCCACTGGTCTTCTGTTTGATCTGATAACATTTGATATAACTGGATTTACGAATATCTGCATCTATGATCAGAACTCTCTTTCCCATCTTTCCAATCTCTACTGCAAGCTGGAAAGCCACGTCACTTTTTCCTTCATTCGGATAACAGCTTGTGATAACAATACTCTTTGTCTCGACACCGCTGAACTGCATATTTGTACGGAGGGTTTTAATAGCCTCTTCATAGAAGACGTCTTCTTTTCTGGAGTCCGTCATCATAACTCTCTGAATTGCCATTTATTTTTTCCTCCTTTTTTTCTTCTTTTTCTTTTGTGCTGCCTTGCTTGAATTGCGAGATCCTTTTCCTGTAATGTAGTCTTTTCTATCCGGAATACTTGCCAGTGTTGTCAGACCAAGGTAGTTCTCGATATCTTCCTCTGACTTGATTGTATCATCCATCAGTGTGAGAAGGATAATAATACCTGCGGAAAGAACCAGACCAGCCAGTGCTCCGATCAGCACATTCTTCTTTGTACTCGGACTTGTCTGGATTGTCGGCACTTCACCTTCTTCAATAATCTTCGGCGGTGTTACTTCCATCTTGTCTCCGATAAAGTCAGCTGATGTCTTTGCCAGCGTGTCAGCAATCTTCTTTGCCATCTCTGGATCTTTGTCTATTGCTGTAACGGAAAGAAGACGTGTATCACTTGGATTCTCTACGGTGATACATTCCTTCAACTCTTTATATGTCATATCCAGATTTAGTTCATCTACTACGTCCTGCAATACCGTACGGCTTGTGATCAGGATGTTGTAGTCTTTCGTCAACTGAGTACCGATCTGCAGATCAGCCAGTGAAGAAAGTGTGGTTTCCTTTGTGAGAACAAGCATCGTAGATGTTGCGCTGTAAACAGGTGTCATCAAAAGCTTTGTTGCTGCTCCGGCAATCACTGCTCCAGCCAATATAGCCGCAAGAATTACCAGAATGTGCTTTTTCAATGCGTAGAATAGTTCTCTGAGGTCAATCTCGACCTCGTCGTCATCATGCGTCTTTCCCATCTTTACTCCCCTTTATTTTATTATTTTGCCTTCTGCAATGCGAAGTGCATTCTCTTTTGTTATCTGTCTGAGGTAAGTACTGTCTAAATGCTTCCTCATCCAGCTCATTGCCTCTTTTGTATCAGGCATTCTGTTCCCGATATTGTGCATATCGGTTCCCATGAAATGAATATTCTTTTTTTTCAGATTATCCTTACACCAGCGTGCTGTCGAATCCTTCCAGTCACCGCTGACGGATCTGTAATTCATCTGGATCAATGCTTCCAGGTCAATCAGTTCTTCTACACGCTTGCCTTTTCTAAGACAGCGGTATCTCTCTGCATGAGCAACTACCGGAGCATACCCTGCTCTTGACAGATTCCTCACTGCTGTACATATCTCAGAATACGGTACCGAAGGCATAAACTCAACCAATACATAATTGCTGTCTGCTAATGTAAGCAGTCTTCCCTCTTCAAGCAGACGTATAACACTATTAGAATAAAAAATCTCCTGTCCTGTCCAGATTCGAATTGGCTGTCTTCGCTTTATCTTCCCATCCGGACCTTTCACCGGGCGGTTTGCGCGGCTCATCAGCTCATCCCGAAGACGTCTCAACTTCTCCGGATCTCTGTTTGGAAACGCTTTGGAATAATGTGAAGTTGCAAACACATCTGTGATTCCCTGTCTTCTCGCCATAGAAAGCATATGAAGACTTTCTTTCATCGAAGACGCTCCATCATCAACTCCAGGCAAGATATGGCTATGTATATCAATCATCTTTAACTCGTCCTTTTACATAATGAAAGAGACACCTGAGATAAAAAATCTGTCCTGCCGTGCCTCCTTGTATCGTCTTATCTTATTGCCTTTAACACCCAATTAATGATATTTTATTTTTCTTTTACTGTCAAGTTATTTTCATGTATATTTTTATGAACCTTATAACATTATTGTGATTTCTTGTTTATTTCTTCATTTTTGGTTCAAAAATCAATGAAGCCAGGTATCCGAAAATCAGTGCTGCACTGATCCCGGCTGCACTTGCCTTGAATCCCCCCAGGAAAATTCCGAGGAATCCGTTTTTATCAACAGCTTCCTTCACACCTTTCCACAGGACATTTCCGAATCCAAGAAGTGGAACGCTTGCACCTGCTCCTGAAAATTTTACAAATGGTTCGTATGCTCCAATAAATCCAAGCACTGCGCCTGTGCAGACGAGTAATACCATAACACGTCCCGGCATCAGCTTTGTTCTGTCCAGAAGAATCTGCACTGCAGCGCAGATGAGACCTCCGATTAAAAATGCTTTTATATAATCCATTTTTCTATTCCTTTTCTTTTTTTTAACACATACTTATCGTATTTTTTACTTCTTCCTATTATAATATGATTTTTTCAACAGTGTTCGATCATAATCGCATGCGCAATTCCCGGCACACTTGCTCCTTCATTGAAGCTGACCGTTGACATCAATGCACCGGTCGGCACAAAGAGTATCTTTTTCCATTCTCCGTTCTCAATCTTTGGCAGAATATATGAAGCCAGTGTTGATGCCGCGCATCCACAGCCGCTTCCTCCGGCATGTGTATCCTGTGTCTCCTGGTCAAAGATTGTCATTCCACAATCCATATGCTTTTTTCTGATATCATATCCTCTGCTTTTCATTAGGTCAAAAAGTATGGATTGACCAATATATCCAAGATCACCTGTTATGATCTGATCGTAATCCTCCTGGGTTCGTCCAAGATCCTGAAAATTGCGGTAAATGGTATCGGTTGCAGCCGGAGCCATACATGCCCCCATGTTCTGCGAATCCTTCAAGCCAAAGTCCACGATCTTCCCTATCGTAACGCCGGTGATCCGAATATGCCGGAACTGGGATTTTCTTTGACGTTGCTTATCGGAATGTATTTTATTCAGACGGCTTCCTACAAGGAAAGCCCCGCTGGCTGTCACGGTCCAGTGTGCGGAAAGTGGTCTCTGGTTCGCATATCCTAACGGAAATCGAAATTCTTTCTCTGCACTTCCGAAATGGCTGGATGTTACTGCCAGCATGTAATCTCCGTATCCTGCTGCCACACTCATCGCTGCTAATGCCAGTGCTTCTCCTGATGTGGAACATGCGCCATACAGGCCGAATATGGGAATCTGCAGATCTTCAACGCCCATAGAAGTTGCAATCCCTTGTCTGAGAAGATCTCCACCAAAGAGATAACGCACAGACTTCGGATCTACATGCGACTTTCCCAGTGCCAGTACGCAGGCTTCCTTCTGCATATTGCTTTCGGCTTCCTCCCAGGTCTCTGCTCCAAACAGGTCATCCTCATTTGTCAGATCGAAATATTTTCCAATCGGTCCCTGCGCTTCTTTGCTTCCGGCAACAGATGCTGCGCTTAGAAGATAAGGTGCTTTTGTGAATACAATGCTCTGTGCTCCACGAAGCTGGGACAGATGAAAAGGACCACATTCTGATTCAACTGCCCGGTTTTTGTTTCCCGTATCATTCATATCATTTCCTCATTTCTGATGTTGCATTATTTATTTTTAAGGATATTATTTTCATTTTTGTGAAAAACTATGTGTAGAATTTAAAAACAAAAAGAAGGGATTTTCATTTATGGACAAAATAGAACAATTGAAGCAACAGAAGCAATATGAAGCCTATGTCAAAAAGAAAACACCACAGCACAATGTGTGGTTCAACATGATAAAAGCGTTCTTCCTTGGTGGAACGATCTGCCTGATTGGACAATGTATTTATCATTTCTGTGAATTGAAAAAACTTTCCCCGGATGACTGCAGCAGCTGGACTTCTATTCTGCTCATTCTTCTGAGTATCCTTCTCACCGGTACCGGAATTTATCCACTGCTTGCCAAATGGGGCGGTGCCGGTGCACTTGTTCCGATTACCGGCTTTGCCAACTCTGTTGCTGCACCTGCAATTGAATATAAGAAGGAGGGGCAGGTTTTTGGTATTGGTTGTAAGATTTTCACGATTGCCGGGCCTGTGATCTTGTATGGAATTGTGACAAGTTGGGCGCTTGGAGTTGTATATTGGGTATGGACGTTGATGTGAAACAAGAAATGTGTTAGATAAATGTATTAGGAAGCCGCTATTCACGGCTTCCTAATCTTTCTTTAAAATCTGTATAATCAAATACGGTTAGCTGCTGCATGGTTCTGTCAGCATGTCTGATCCAGATATCCGGTAATGGCATCCCGTTAAATGTATTGTTTTTGCAAGTCGTATAAATCGCCATATCTCCAAACAGAAGAAGATCTCCGTATTCCGGTAGTTTGCTGAATTTATAGTCTCCAATGATATCCCCTGACAGGCAGGTTGGACCTCCTAACCGGACTGTAATCCCGCTATCTGTTGTCTCATCCGATGCGCCAAGAAGCGGTGGACGATAAGGCATTTCCAGTACATCCGGCATATGGCAGGCGGCGCTGGCATCTACGATTGCAATCTGTGTGTCTCCATTTTTCAGAACATCCAGCACACTGGTCAGAAGAAATCCTGCATTCAATGCCCAGGCTTCTCCCGGTTCCAGATAAACCTCTACCTTCCATTCTTCCTGTGCCATTTGAATGCATCGCTCTAGTCGCTTAATATCATATCCTGGTCTTGTAATATGATGACCACCGCCAAAATTGATCCATTTCACTTTGGCAATCAAATCACCGAACTGTTTCTTTACGGAAGCAATGGTTGTCTCCAGATCATCCGAGTCCTGCTCACAGAGGGTATGGAAATGAACCCCATCCAAAAGTTCCATCAACTCCGGATTCTTCACAATTGCTTCATCCCACTGTACTCTTGTTGTACCCATGCGGCTTCCCGGTGCACAAGGGTCATAAATCTCATGTCCCTCCTGGGTAGAGCATTCCGGATTGATCCTGAGTCCCACGCTTTTTCCTGCCTCTTTCGCCATTCTTCCAAAGCGAAGAAGCTGGAACGGAGAATTAAATACAATATGATCGGCATACTGAAGAAGTTCCTCGAATTCATCCGCCCGGTAACCTGCACAGAATACATGAACTTCTTTTCCCGCCATTTCCTCTGCCCCTAATCTTGCCTCATACAATCCACTGGCCTCTGTACCCGCTAGATACGGTTCAAAAAAAGGATAACAATCATAATTACTGAATGCTTTCTGTGCCAGAAGCATCTTACATCCTGTCCGTTCTGCTACTTCACCGAGCAGTTTTGCGTTTTCTATAAGTGCTTTTTCATCCAATATATAACAAGGTGTTTTGATGTTCTGAAATTCCGGCGGAATAATTCCGCCGGTGGCTGTAAATGGTGCTCTTTTATCTAATCTTTCCATCAGTCTACCAACTTCGGATCATGATTTTCACTGCGCGGCAGACCATAACGGTCAAGTGCATCCAGGAACGGATCCGGATCAAATTCTTCTACAGTATATACACCCGGTCTGATCCATTTTCCAGTCAGCATCATCAATGCTCCGCACATTGCCGGAACACCTGTTGTATAACTGATTGCCTGGCTTCCAACCTCATGGTAGCATTCCTGATGATCGCATACATTATAGATATAGTAAGTCTTCTCTTTTCCATCTTTTACACCGGTAAAAATACAGCCGATATTTGTTTTTCCTTTTGTGCGTGGACCAAGACTTGCCGGATCCGGAAGAAGTTCTTTCAGGAACTGGATCGGAACGATTTCCTGTCCATTGTACTGGATCGGTGTTGTAGAAAGCATTCCCACATCCTCAAGACAACGCATATGATCCAGATAGCTTTGTCCAAAAGTCATAAAGAAACGAATACGTTTCACACCTGGAATTGTTTTTGCAAGAGACTCTATTTCCTCATGGTGAAGCAGATACATGTCCTTGTCTCCGACCTGATCAAAGTTGTATTCTCTCTTAATATCCATTGGCGGGATTTCTACCCAATGTCCATTTTCCCAGTAACTTCCCGGTGCACTTACTTCACGAAGATTGATTTCTGGATTAAAGTTTGTCGCAAATGCATATCCATGATCACCGCCATTGCAGTCCAGAATGTCAATGGTATCAATCTGATCAAATTCATGTTTTAATGCGTATGCACAATATGCCTGTGTAACACCCGGGTCAAATCCGCATCCAAGCAGTGCTGTAAGACCTGCATCTTCAAATTTTTTGCGGTATGCCCACTGCCAGGAATAATCAAAATATGCTGAAAATCCTTCTTCTTTACAGCGTTTTTCGTAAATTGCACGCCACTTCGGATCATCCGTATCTTCCGGCTCGTAGTTTGCTGTATCCATATAGTTTACGCCACATGCCAGACACGCATCCATAATCGTCAGATCCTGATATGGAAGCGCAATATTCATTACCAGATCCGGTTTGTAATCATTGATCAGTTCAATCAGCTGATCCACATCATCTGCATCAACCTTGGCTGTCGTAAGAACTGTTTTTGTCTTTCCTTTCAACTTTTCTGCAAGTGCATCACATTTTTCCTTTGTACGGCTTGCGATACAAAGTTCTGTGAAGACCTCATCTGCCTGACAACATTTCTGAATTGCTACACTGGCTACTCCTCCGCAGCCGATTACAAGTACTCTGCTCATAACTCTTCTCCTTTTCTTCAACAGTTGTATATTTATAATTGCTCTCTTATAAGTTGCCGGTTTATTTTGCAATTGCAAGAAGCAGTTCACGAAGAACCTTACATGCTGTTGCGGTTGAGACACCACTTGCATCCAGCATAGGGGCAAGTTCATTCACATCCGCTCCTACTACATTTGCCTGTGCAACTGTACGGATGGCTTCAAGAAGTTCTAAGAAAGTTACTCCCCCCGCCTCCGGAGTCCCTGTTCCCGGAAATACTGCCGGATCCAGACAATCCAGATCAATTGTAAAATAAATTGGTACATTTTTCTCTTTCAGTTCTCTTACAGTCTCTTCCAGTCCGTCAAAAGAAAGTGGATGGAAATCTGTATGCTGCGCAGCAAATCTAAATTCTTCTCTCTCTCCGCTTCGGATACAGAACTGATGAATACGTCCATCTCCCAGAAGATCATGGCATCTTCGCAGAACGCATGCATGACTCAATCTGGCTCCCAGATAATCATCCCTTAAATCTGCATGTGCATCAAAATGGATGATATGTAGATCCGGATATTTCGCAGCTACAGCGCGTACTGCTGCCAGCGTCACCAGATGTTCTCCTCCCAGAAGCAATGGAAATTTATCTGATTTCAATATTTCTTCTGCTCTCTTTTGAATATCCGAAAGCGCCATTTCACTGCTTCCAAAGCAAAGTTCCAGATCCCCGCTGTCAAATACACTGATATCCATAAGATCTCTGTCCTGATATGGACTGTAAGTTTCAAGTCCGAAACTCTCATGACGCATAGCTGCCGGACCGAATCTTGCGCCCGGACGAAAACTTGTCGTCGAATCAAATGGCGCACCATAAAGGACAATCGATGCTTCCTCAAAGCTGCTTTCGCATCCGATAAAAGTTTCTATGTTCGGTAAAATCATGAATTATTCCTCCACTTCTTTCAGCATGTCTTCCAGAAATGCCGGAAGGTAAAATGCTCCTTTATGGAGTCTTGTTGTATAGTAACGTGTACGAAGATTTAATGCATTCCATGCTTCTGCGTCCAGATCATCTACGGGATGATATTTTTTACTGGCAAATCCAAACAACCAGTAACCTGCGGCAAAGGTTGGGATATGTGCCTGATAAACACGACTGATCTGAAATGTACTGGCAATTCTTTTATGGCTTCGTTGCATTGCATGTGCATCTTCTGCGTAGAATGGACTTCCCTGCTGATTGACCATGATTCCATCCTCTTTCAACGCATTGTAACAATTTCCATAGAATTCGCGGGTAAACAATCCTTCCGATGGGCCAAACGGATCCGAAGAATCTACGATAATGAGATCATATTTCGCCTCGCATCTTCGGATAAAACGGAGTGCATTTTCGTAATGAAGATGTACTCTTCTGTCATCCAGTCTGCATGCATTTTCCGGAAGGTATGCACGACATGCCTCGACAACCATCGGATCCATTTCTACCAGATCAATGTGCCTGACCCTGTCGTATCTGGTCAGTTCACGGACAACGCCGCCATCTCCGGCACCAATTACCATTATCTCTTTTGCTTCTTTATGGACCGCCATCGGCACATGCGTGATCATCTCATCATAAATAAATTCGTCACGCTCCGTCAGCATTACATTTCCGTCCAGAGTCAGAACACGGCCAAATTCCGGTGTCTCAAAAATATCAATTCTCTGATAATCACTCTGTCTGGAAAAGAGCTGACGGTTTACCCGGATACTGTGTTTCACATCCGGTGTATGGAATTCTGAAAACCACATTTCCATTGTTATTACCTCCCTGTCAGAACATTCAGTTTCAAAATATCCGGATCTTCCGGTCCGGTCATATTACAACCCTTCGCTTTTGCATACTCGATATAATCCAGAATTTCTGCTGTAATGCGTTCTCCAGGCGCAAGGATCGGAATTCCAGGCGGATAACACATCACAAATTCACTACAGACCATACCTTCTGTTTCCCTGAGTGGCAGACTGCACTTATCTGCATAAAAAGCATCCTGTGGGCTGGTCACTACCTGAGGATCAATATATTCCTGACTCAGAAGTCCTGTTCCGTCTGTCTGAAAACGTCTGCGGATCTCTGCAAGCGCACTCACAAGCCGTTCTACTTCCTGTGCGCGGTCTCCGATCGAAAGGTAGGCAAGAATATTTCCGATATCTCCAAATTCGATCTGAATGTCGTATTCGTCACGCAGAATATCATAAACTTCAATTCCTGCGAGTCCGATATCTAACGTATGTACACTTAATTTTGTAATATCAAAATCAAAAACAGAATTTCCATTTACCAGTTCTTTTCCAAATGCATAATAACCACCGATTGCATTGATTTCTTCTCTGGCATATTCTGCCATATCTGCTACCTGATGGAAAATCTGACGGCCACGCTGTGCAAGATTCCTTCTTGAAATGTCAAGACTCGACATCAGAAGATAGCTTCCTGATGTTGTCTGTGTCAGATTGATGATCTGCCGCACATACCCGGCATGTACGTCCGGACCTGTAAGAAGCAGACTCGACTGTGTAAGACTGCCTCCGCTTTTGTGCATGGATACGGACGCCATATCTGCGCCTGCCTCCATAGCTGAAACAGGAAGTCCGCCACCAAAATAAAAATGCGTTCCATGCGCTTCGTCTACCAGACACATCATTCCTGCCTCATGTGCCATCTTGACAATTGCTCGCAGATCACTGCATATTCCATAGTAAGTCGGATTATTTACTAACACCGCGACTGCCTTTGGATGCTCTTTTATCGCTTTTGCTACCTGTTCTCTCTGCATTCCCAGGGAAATCCCAAGCCGCTGGTCTACCTCCGGATTTACATAAACAGGGATCGCACCACATAAAACAAGTGCATTCAACACACTCCTGTGAACATTACGTGGCAATATGATCTCATCTCCACGTTTGCAGGCAGTCAGAACCATTGTCTGTACAGAACTTGTCGTGCCCCCTACCATTAAAAATGCATGTGCTGCTCCAAAGGCATCTGCTGCCAGTTCTTCTGCTTCCCGTATTACAGATACCGGATGGCAGAGATTGTCCAGTGGTTTCATACTGTTGACATCGACGCCTACACATTTTTGTCCGAGAAATTCTGTCAACTCCGGATTTCCTCTTCCCCGTTTATGACCAGGGACATCAAATGGCACAACTCTCATTCGCCGGAAAGTCTCCAGAGCCTCATGGATCGGTGCATGATTCTGGTTTAATTTAAAACGACTCCCTTTCATATTTCCTCTCTTTCCAGGTTCCTTTGTCAAAACACTTTCTTAATACAGAAAAAACGCAGATAAGGGCGCTAAGCCACAAACCTGCGTTCGGTATATATTCGTCTGTTTTATTCTCAGCTGTAACAGAAAAGGCAATATCTTCTCTTAGATTTTTAAATAAAACTTCTGGATCATGCGTGTCAGAGTCTATATAGCAATTATACTTTTACTACTCTTATTGACCGTTTCACAAGTCTGCGCGTCTGGCGCATAAGGCTATCAAAGAAACCTACTTATAAAATTAGAGCTTTTCACTCAATCAATAAGGCAACCAAAGTTACCATAATCGGCAGTGGACCCGGCTGTCCGTATGGCCTTAACCTCGCTGGGTGGTCCGAAACAATTGCTTTGAAAAGACTCTGTCTGTTACTCTGCATCTTCGTCTCTCAAAATCGACTATAGCATAACATGTTAAAAAAACACTGTCAAGAATTTCTCACATCTATTCGTTACTTTCTTGCAGTAATTCTTGTATTAAATTAAGGTTCGAATCAGAATGTTCCAGTTCTCTTGAATAACGATACACCGTATCTATCACATCATTTATATCTAGCACTTTTTCTTGCTTCATCCACTGTGCCATCAGAAGTTCATGGATCAACAGGGTGCTGACAACAGCCATCTGTGCTTTCGCAAACGCTTCTCCGTCGTATACTGCACCGCAGAAATAAGTGCTGATGAAATATACAAGGAGCTGTTCATATTGCATTTCATATTCCGACATTTCTTTCGCCATCCAAGCATGAAATTCTTGTATCATCTCAATATACCGTTCTTTGTCTATTTTTTCATTTACATTTCTATATAATAGTTTCTCTGCTTCTTGAAGATAAGACTCCCAATCCGTTCTTAAATGTTCCATCTGATACTGATTTTGAAACATCTTTCTACTATATGTATAGTAATCCACTTCTGCAAGAGCATTTTTCACTTCCCGCACACCTTCTTCAGCCTGATAGTAATCAAATACATCATCCATAGAGAATATATCTTCTTCGTCAATACATTCCTGCAGATCACGTGCAATCGCCAGAATAAGAGCTGCTCGCAGATTCAGCTTTTTCTCTCTGTCCTGTAAAATCTCAATCATCACATCTCTTGCATCTAACAGTTTCGAATATAAAAACGGATCAAAATCTTCATAATCTTCTTCCTCATCTGTTTCATAAGTAAGAAAATGTACCGGTTCTTTTTTATTCATCAGAATTCTCGCCACTTCCGGACAGGATACAGAAAGTGTAACCTCCCGCACATCTTCAAATTCTTCAATATGTCTTGGATACAATTTACAGGTTCTGCACAGGCTCTCTTCTCCCAGGGCGGTATACATATCACAGAGGTTTGATTGATTCAGGAAAGCACATCTTCTGTCTTTATCCTGCTTGAATGTTCCTTCTTCCCAGTTGACAGATTCTTTCAAACGCTCTGTAAATGTACCTGTATCATTTTTATATTTCTCTAATGAAGCTTCATCTGCAACGATCTGCCATCCGGCACAACAAGTATCCTCACATTTTCCTGCAACACAGCTAAATTCATGATAATAATCCGGGATTGTATATAACATTGATCTACTTTATCCATTCCTTTCGCTTTTCTGATCGTCTATAGAATTTCCGACCTGTTTTATTATAGCACGCACTTTTAAGAAATGGTTATAAAAAAACGCATCAAACTGACTGGATTTCAATTATCACTATTGAATATCCGGTCGATTTGATACGTTTTATTATTTTCTTAGAAATTTAATTATTTCTTTTTCTCATACAGGAACTCTTCTGGAAGTGTTACATTAAAGTCATGTGCCAGTTCGCGGAAGTTCTCCGGTGTGATTGTCTGAATCTTTCTTGGTGTCATAGAAAGAATCTTCACAAGGATCTCTGCTGACTTCTCTACTGTATGCATAAGACCGAATGTAAGATCGAAGTCTTCTCCTGAACAGAACATTCCATGATGTGCCCAGATAGCAACATCGTATTTCTCCATCAGTTCAGCTGTCTTCTCTGCGATTGCTCTTCCGCCCGGAACCATCCAGCCTACAACTCCAACTCCGTCCGGGAATACGACCGGACACTCTGTTGCTGACTCCCAAAGTTCTCTTGTAAATACCTGATCATCCAAAGGAAGAACGAATGTCAGTGCGATTGTATTTGTTGTATGTGCATGGTAGATTACACGATGTTTTCCGTTTGTGATTCTCTTCTTCACTTCATGGTTCATCAGATGAGTTGGAAGCTCACTTGTCGGTCTTCCGCCTTCTACCAGCCCCCAACGGATTCTGTATTTTGTTCCTGTATAATCAATCTCGATAATTGCAAGACATACTTCAGGATCAACGATAATATTTCTGAAATACTTTCCACTTCCTGTTACAAGGAAGAATTCTCCTGCAAGTCCCGGAACCTCTGTTCCGATCTCTGTCCATTCTCCTGATTCATTCAGACGTGGTCTGATCAGCTCAACCTCTTCTGGTTTCAGACGATAACTTAAATTACCACCATTTCTCTCATGCCATCCCTGAAGGAATCCGTCATTTGCCATTTTAATAAAATCCTGTACAAACTTCGCATCTAAAATCTTCATATTATTTTACTCCTCCTGTTTTTACTCATTTACCGCAATGTTGTTTTATGTGGTTTATTTCTTATCTACTATTGTTTTCTTGTGGTTTCTATTTGTATTATAGATAGTTTTATGTGGTTTGTAAACACTTTTTTCAAAAAAAATTGTACAATCCGAAAGACATTAACATAAATCAAGCCTATCATGTTATAATTCTGAACTATATCAGGAGGTACTATAATAAAATTATGAAACGTAGAGCACTAAAGGCAGCCTTTCCACGAACAATCCCTATTATGACTGGGTTCATTTTTCTTGGAATGGCTTATGGAATATATATGAATGCATCTGGTTTTTCTTTTATCTACCCATTTTTCATGAGTATGTTGATTTTCGGCGGATCACTGGAATTTGTCTGCGTTGAGATGCTGCTTAGTCCATTTGCACCTGTTCAAGTACTGATCATGGCTGTGATGATCCAGGCCAGACATCTTTTCTATGGACTTTCCATGTTAGATAAATTCAAAGGACTTGGATGGAAGAAGTATTATCTGATTTTCGGAATGTGTGATGAGACCTTCTCTGTCAATTACACCTCTGAGATTCCCGAAGATGTAGACCGCGGATGGTTTTATTTTTTTGTTACATTATTGAACCAGTTCTATTGGGTGGCTTCCGCAACGATTGGTGGAATCATTGGTTCTCTTCTTAAATTCGACACATCAGGAATCAGTTTTGTCATGACAGCTATGTTCGTCGTAATTTTCCTGGATCAGTGGATGAAAGAAAAAATCCATGTTTCTTCTATGATTGGAATCCTGGTTTCGCTTGTATGTCTGATTCTCTTCGGAGCAGATTCCTTTATGATTCCGACAATGATACTGATTGTACTTCTACTGACAGTACTTCGAAAGTGGCTGGAACAATACGACAAACTTAAAGAAAAGGAGGAGCCGACCAAATGAGTAGCATGACTTTGGCACAACAGATAATTACAATCGGAATGTGCATACTTGGAACAATGGCAACGCGCTATCTTCCTTTCTTTATTTTTAAAGAAAATAAAAAGACACCGGAATATATCCAGTATCTTGGTAAATTTCTTCCTTCTGCTGTTTTCGGAATGTTAGTTATCTATTGTCTGAAAAATGTAGAAGTACTGCACGGAACTCATGGAATTCTGGAAGGAATCTCCATTCTTGTCACCGCAGTACTTCATCTATGGAAGAAAAATATGTTTCTATCCATTGCAGGTGGAACTATCTGTTATATGTTGATATTACATTTTCTATAATAATCTCAATGGCAAAAAGGTCTGAGGTCTCATAGTTCTTACGGCTTGCATCTACTGCAAGGCTCATATCCTTCCTTAATTAAATCAGCACGATTGCCTGTATACTCTTCTTTATTCTTATCTTTCATATCCTTCACACCAGAGCAAGTTGATTTATGAAACTTTTTTGTATTCCTATTCAATATATAAGTTTCTTTTTTGGTTGAATTTGATGTTTTTGATGAATTGGATACATTTTTATCAGTTACTTCAGCTTCTGTTCCAGGTGCCCACTCACCTTCCGGCGTTGCGAGTTCTTCCGTCTGATAACTCTCTCCTGTCTCATAATTGATCACAACATATGGCTGTACATTATATACGTATACGTTAAATGTTACCCCTGTGCCACCATCTTCCACAGACTTCGCCTCCATCTGGACTCCGGAAGCCACCAGGTCATCACCGCTATAGATTGGAGTGACACGATACATCACATGATTATCCGTTTCTTTGACATAATCTGCCACCTCATCCTCGAATGGAAGCATACCATCTACATTCATATAGCGGGTTCCTGTAATCAAGTTACGTTCATTCGCATTCTCACCGGTCAGCTGGAAACCAATCAGATGACAACGGTTGTACAGATATCCACCGTCAATTCCATCATATTCCTTATTCACCCAGCCTGTTGGCTTCACACTACTGATGCTTTCTCTTTTCTGTGTCGGCATCAAATCTTCACCTACACAGGCTTCCGCTGTCTGACATCTTCCCAGTTCATCTAACGGGCTGTATTCTTCGTAAGAATCTGCCGTCAGCTCTTCTTCTGTAAAGGTTGGCTCATTATCATTGATCTCCACGTATGGCTGCCCTGTATACTCCGGTACTTCTTCCAGCGTATCAACGGATTCTATCTGCCCTGTTGATGCGAATGTCGTTTCTGTTGTCGTTTGATTTCCGCGGTCAGAATCCTGATTGCCTGATCCTTGTGATATCTGCAGTGAACCGCAGGATGTCAAAAGAAGACAAAAGGCCGTTATACATCCACATAATATGGTTTTAAATTTCTTTTTGCTCATATTTCACTCCTTTTTCGAACGTATGTACTCGTTAAGTATACACTATTTTTTCTAATATAGGAAGTGCTTTGTGTGGACACCAGTAACAAAATGTCAATAGTTTTTTAATCACTTTTCAAAAATGGGAAAAAAATAGAACGTATAGTTAATTTCCATACGCTCTATCTCACATTTCATATTAAATTTTTGAATTCTACAAACTTGAATTTGGAACGTGCTTTATAAATTTTTTCCGATCCCCTCAAGTTCG
>SAMEA3387476__coassemble_1250_pt1 | contig 30106 bp, 29 predicted proteins | sample SAMEA3387476__metabat2_low_PE_028 | metagenome-assembled genome bin SAMEA3387476 (sample SAMEA3387476) | Felis catus | biome: Faeces | place: United Kingdom | collected 2012
CTCAATCATTATCATAGAAGATTTTTATTTACAGACTTTTCTTCATAGTCTCAAAAAAATTAAATTTGACTTTAAATTCAACACAATAATTTTTATAATTTGACTTTTTTCTTTATGTTGTTCTTTTATATCTACGTAAAAATACCCAGTTATCATAAAAAAAATCGGTACTGCTATTCTGGATATTGTCACGAAATATGCTCCTGTTTCCCCCGGAAAAGGAGCATGAATACAAACAATTAAAAACGCGCATATTGCTCTCAGAATGTCTATATTACTTTTTCTTGCTTCACTATTATGTACTTCATTTATCATAGTAGCACTTCCTATAATATTTCTCTCTGAATCTCATCTAAAACATCCGTTAAAAAATTCATTCCTTTGGTTTGTAATTTTTTCATTTCTGCATTTACCATATTAAAATTAGGTGGTTTAATATCCTTAACTTGCAACTTCTCATCTTCAAGAATATTGCTTTCACATCCTACCGCTGTCAACAATTCACTAACTCGAGTATTTAATTCACCATTAGGCTTAACTGTACTTGAAATAAACGGTTTCTGAAATAATAATGAAAAAACGGAACCATGAAATGAATTTGTAAATACATATTCAGCATGAGCAATCCACGAAACAAAATCTCTCGGTCTACTATGAAGAAGGAATTTGATACTTCCTTTGTTGGATATTACCCTTAATCCTTTACTTTCTGCAAATTGAGTAGCATTTTTCAGTAATTCTTCAGATTTCCAAATCATAAATACAAAGACATACTTTTGACTCAATAGACTTGAACCTGAAAACTTTTCAAATACATCGCTACCTGCTAAGATAGTTGGATCACAAACCGTGGTGCATTCAATTCCAAAGGATTCTAATTCACTTTGCAATATATTTTCTCTCACAGACAATGCATCAAAGGATTTCAATAGAGATATGTGATCTTCGTTCAAATCCACATTATCTCCACATGATGCAGCATAAGATATTTTATGTTGTTGAATATCTTTAAAAAAATACACTAAATCGTTTGATGTGATTTTTTTATTCCAAACCTGATCACTTCCTGTTATTAGAAGATCATACTCATTCAATTTATTTTTTATGTCTTTCTCCTCTAATTTTGATAAGTTCAAATATTTTCTGTTAAAATTATTAAACTCTAATATTTTTTTTAAATAAAAGCATTTCTTAATCACATTTTTGGTCTTTGAAGAGTTTTTCAAATCCTTCTGAATTTGAGAACACGTATAATCAACAACTTCCGCATGATGCCCCATTTTTTCAAGAACTTTTACTAATGCATATGCTTGCATTACTGCTCCATAATTTCTACTGTTGTGAAATGTTAATATTCCTACTCTCATTTTTTTCCTTTCCACTTATTCACTATTCTTTTGCAGATATACTTGATATTGAAGAGAATCCTATGTTCTGCATATTTTTTTAAGATATATTCTATTCCTTTTTTTTCATAATCTATCCAAAATTCGTCTGAAGATCTCTTAGTTTTGGGAGAATCTTTCAGACATTCCTGCAGATAATTATTGATACTAACTTCTCTATACACTGACGCTTCCATAACCTGTTCCCAAATCTTCAAACCTTTTTGTGTGTTAATCAAAATCAATGATGTACCTTTAGGATTATAAAAATCACCATCATACTCTTTAATACCAGCGGCATCCCCTATTGAAATATCGCCTGTTCTTTCTGTTCTCGTAAATGGACATGAATAGCATGATGTTCTCATCATAAGGTTCGAATAATACAATTTTTTAAATTGTGAATCATTCACCGTATGCTGTCCATAGTTAAACGAAAAGTAGGGTCTAACTTGCTCATCTGCTCCACACCATTCTATTGCATCTAACGAATGCTTATATTTTTTTTCATAGTGCTTAATAAATTCCATCCAAATCTTAGTGGATCCAACGCCATGACATAACAAATCTATCAAAAGTAATTTATCTGTATTAATTTTATTCAGTTTAAGTGTTTTTTTTAACCCAGATACTTGACATGGAGTACCTATAAACAAAACAAACTTATTTTGTTTCAAATCTTTTTCAATATCTTTAAAAACTTTAAATGCATTACTTTGAATGTAAATTGATCCATGCATTAAGTTTCTTTCAGATATTGAAGCAACTCTAAAATGAGAAAGTAGCTTCTTTTCATTTAAATGAGCACCATATAGTATACCGTTGTTTTCTAAAACATAATCTGCGAAAAGCGTAAAAGCACCACCTGATTGTGAAGTATTATACACTTCTTCTTGTTTATGTTGAAGTATATATGTCTTTTTCACTTGATTAACATCTAATTTTTCATTACATATTCTTAGACATTTGCCACATTCAATACATTGTTTTTCATTAATTATGGGAGTTACAAACCCTTTTTCATTACTTACCATTTTTATTGCATTTTTAGGACATACTACATAACATGCCCCACAGCCTGAACACCATGGCTTTCCAAGTTCATTTTTCATTTCACATTAGCCCTTTCGCTGCTTTACTATTCGTATTACTTTATTTTTATTTAGAATTAAAAAAGCTATATATACTGCGCCATAAAATAAAAACATTTCTATAGGAGTTAAAATAAATGATCCTAAAACAAATATAATAACCAAACTTATTTCTAGTATCAAATCTTTTAAAATAGATGTTTCCATCCACTTTGCTAAAAGAATCTCTGACATAATACTCCTAGCCGCAATAACTACTAAAATACCGGCCGCAACAAACATTACATTCCTCACAAAATATGCTCCTATTAATGCCATTACAATACTTCCAACTAAAGTAACGAGATTAATTGTTAAAAGTTCATTTTCTTTTCGCATAGATTTAAAAAATGAACTGGACATCATCTGCATTTTTCCATCAAAAGTACAAATAGGAAGAAAAATCGGCAAATATACAAGACTTTGAGTATATTGCGGAAGAAATATATTAATTAATATAATAATTGGAAGATAACCCAGCATTACCAATGGTAAAATCAAACTTAACACATCTCTTAAGTTTAAATATACCGTTTTTAGTTTACTATCTGTTACTCTTCGTAAAGCTGGAAACACGATTATACTTATTTGGCTAATAAACGTTAAAAAAACATTTGCAAGAGTTAGTGAAAAAGAAAAAACACCAAAAACCTCAACCCCCCAAGCCATATCTATAATAAGTCTGCAACTCGCTATAGTAAAACTCCCTGCGTATGTCGAAATCATCAATTTCATTCCACAATGAATATTCTCTTTAACATCCTCTAATACTAAACGAATAGGGAGATACCTATGCTTTATAATTTCTTTAGACTCATAAGCTAAATAAATTCCGGCTAAAATATGCCCTAAAACATACATTACAACTATAATTTTATAACTATATATTTTTAAAAAAGCAATTATAAAAGCAGCAATAAACCATGTCATGTTTTGTAATATAACAGATGTAGAATAAACACTTGTCAAATTAACTGCTTGAAGAATATAAATTAAATATCCATTTGCATTAACAATAATAATGCATAGCACACACGCAAAAATAATAAATTTTCTATCTTCTTCAAGTGATGAAATAGTAGTTATCACAGCAAGAACTGATGCAATCAAACACTGTAAGCCAATAAAAAAAAGTCTTTCTGATGATAATAAAGGATAGTCTAAATCTTTATAGTGCATCCCGCCAAGTCTAAGATAAAGCCCATCATTAATTCCTAATCTTGTAATACTCACATATGATACATATGTTAAAAAAAGTTGCCAATACGCAAATTCTTTTACTCCTATCAATGCTGAAACAATAAATGTCATTAGCAAACTTGATGCAAGTGAAACTACTTGTGCACCAAACGCATATATAAAATTTTTTATAACTGTTTTGTTCATAAAATAGAACCGACCTTTCATCTATTGTGAAATCAAAACGGTAAGAAAGATTTTAAAAAATTGTTAAAACAAACCGATTGACTTATTCATAGCTATATTACAGCTGATAATATTAATAACCAACACCAATACGAACATAAATCTAAATCTGGACAAGCTATTATCTGTGCAACTATAGCTCCTAAAACAGCAAATTTGGTAGCTAATAAAAGTATTGCATTTGAAGTTTCTTTATATACTCTAGTCTTCATAATAGAAACATTAAATGCCACGTACGAGAATAACCCCATAATTCCAGTTTGACCAAGTAATGACGGAATTATACTGCTACCACGGCATTGTTTATACCCAATTCCATAAATTGGAGAGGCTTTAAAACCATTTAATGCACTACTATTAAATCTCACCCTTTGTCTATATGATGCAGTATCTCTTTTTGAAAAAATAACAGCATCTATCAAAGAATAAAATCCAACGTAAACAACACATAAGCCAACTAAACCAATCCCTATAAATACAATTTTTTGTTTTAAAGAAAGATTTTTCGAAAAACACACAAAAATAATGGCTGTGATTAAAAAAGCTCCATATGCTGTCGATGATCTTGTCAATAAAATTTCTATAAAAACTACACTTAAGAGGAAATAATTATCTTTCCATTTTTCCTTAAGACACAAAAGAAAGAAAAAAGCTGCTACTAAAAAAACTGCATAATAAGATGGTTCCATAAAAGTAGACAACATTCTATTATATGAGTTCCAATGAAAAACCACATTCTGTCCCTTATCATTAAATATTAAAATATTAAATATTGGTCTCAATGGAAGTATTTCCATTGTGGTAAGTACTTGTAAAACAGCCATCCAACAATGAAAAACAATCAATTTGCGTACTATATTGTATAAATCTATTCTGGATATTTTTGCTACACCACACTGTATCACTAAGAAACAACTACCATATACCCATAACTGAAGAATGACAAGCCAAGTACTAAAAAGCTTCTCATTCAGCATACTTGTAATAAATGGAATAATCATAACTAAAAACAAAGATACAAATATTGGCCACTTTCTTTTTTCTAAGCATATTCGAAAATGAGCATGAAACAAAGCATAAATAACAAAAATGAGAGCAGTCAACACACCAGGTCCAATTCCTTGTCCATTTATTATAATCACATTACACGCTTGCAATGTCATACAAACTAACAGTAAGAGTAGCATATCTTTAATATCATTTTTCAAAATAACTACTATTATTATTGCTATCCATATAAGCCCTGCTATTGTCATACATCCATTCTCACTTTCTTCAACAATCTACGGTTACCCGATCCCCCGCTTTAATAACACAATCTTTACTAATATGAATTGGTCCTAAAACCATGGCATTTGAATATATTGTCACACCTTCTTCTATCACTGGTTGCCATAGTTCCTTTCCGTCATCCGTTTTCTTACTTTTTCCGCTTCCACCAATAGTTACTCCTTGATAAACACATAAAGAGCCTTTGCTAATAACATCTTTTCCTATAACTGTTCCCAAACCGTGTATCAGCATAAAACCTCCTGAAAGATTTGCTCGATAATCTATATCAACAGAATATAGCATACGGTTTATATACCAAATAATTTTTGCAAAAATATGAAACTTAATCCTATAAAAAAATGATGATAATCGATAAAGTACTACACTATGAAAACATGGGTTTGTAAATATTGTCCATATTACTTTTGTTACTCCACCATCTCCCACAAATTCTCGGAGATCTTTTGTTAATTTCATTTCTTACTCCTCTGTATGCCTTTATTAGAATTGACTATTTTTCTCCAGTATATTTTAGTCATCCTTCATAAATTTTCTTCAATTTACCTGCCTCTGTTTTAATATCGAAACCACATTCTTCGATATGTTTTCTGTTCTTAACTGCTTGCGAAATTCTATGATTACTATCATAATGATTTATACATTTTTTTGCCGTTTCTACCCACAGCATTTCATCATCTGTACTTAAATACTCTACTGTTTTCGAACAATTGGATACTCTAGGTATATTTGTTGATGCAATGCATTTCAATCCATTCGCTTGCGCCTCAATCAAAACTAATCCTAAACTTTCATATTTTGAAGGAAACATGAATAAATCCATTGCTGAATAATAAATTTCCGGATTAGAAACTCGACCTACGAAAATCACATTTTTATCAATTTTTCTATTCATAACCACTTTCTTCATCTCTTCTAATTTAGGACCATCCCCTAATAATAAAAGTTTAATATTAGGAAATATGCTAACCAACTCCAAAAATGTCTCCAGCAAAAACAAATGATTCTTTTCACTAGTAAATCTTGCTACATTTCCAATAACAATCTCATTTTCCAATCCATATTTTCCTCTAATTTCCTTGCGATTAGCTTCATTAAAAGAATAACGATTTAAATCAATTGCATTATTCATAATTGTATAAGGCAACTTTCCATACAACCAATCACCAGACTCTTTTGAAACAGCTAATTTCTCATCTGATGTCGCAAAAGCTATTTTTTTCATTATTACGTTTAACCAAGGATGATTGCACGTCACACTATGATTTTGAATAATTATTTTCTTCGCTCTATGTAATTTTGCCACTATAGTTTCAATACACATTGTCCCACTATTACCATGAATATGAACAACATCAAATCCACCTGCCATTATTTTCTGCAAGGATTGAATATATTTTACTAGACTTTCTTTTCTATCCGACAAAACATGTACAACACCAATTTTTTGAAATTTATTCTTTAATTCTTCATTAACATCTTCATATGCGACAAAATGAAATTCAAAATTTTTGTAATTCATTTCGCTTGAATAACTGTAAATTACTGAAGTAATTCCCTCATAATACATTCCCAATGTACTTAATATTAATATTTTTTTCATCAAAATTATCTCCGAATCACTTTTTTTATAATCGCTTTTAACTTATAATATAAAAACAGTATTCTTAGTTTGTATTTGTTTAACAATACATTATTAGTAAGAATGGGATTGATATTATTCCTTCTTCTATATACTTTCTTACAGTAAGCCCAACTCTTATAGTCTATATTAGATATGTCTTCCAAAATACAAGCATCACAATCAACTAAACGTGATTGCTTTGTTTTTTTATCATAGTAAACCATTTTTTCAGCTGTTTCAAAACTATTACAATCCAATTCAACTAATATTCCGTAATCAGATTGATTTTCTATAAATTCATCCTTAAAAACTTTATTATATTCATCTCTAACACTTCCAAAATAAAAATTTCCAAGAGAATAGTAAATTTTTTTCCCTTTATAGATTTCAAATGGCTGAACACAATGAGCATGATGCCCTATGATTAAGTCAACACCAAAATCAATGATACTATGTGCCAAATCTATATCACAAGGCAACGGAAGACGATTATATTCAAAACCCCAATGTAAACAGACAATTAAATAATCTACCTCTCTTCTAATTTTTTTAATTGAAGATAGTATTATAGTCTTTTCTTTTGGTGCACAACCTGATTCAAAATCAGATGCATAAACTGTTTCCTCTATATTCCAGCCAAAATTTAAAATTCCAATTATTTTATCATTTATCTTAAGAATTTTTGGCTTTACTGCATTCTCTAAATTCTGTCCTGCACCTATATACATAATCTGATTTTCATTCAACGCATTCAGTGTACATTCCAGACCTTCACTTCCATAATCCATCATATGATTATTTGCTAGACAAACAGTTTTTACATTCAACATTTTCATTGCATCAGTTGCAGCTTCATGCATATGAAGATTTGGACCTCTTTTATCTATAGGGGATTGCAATCCAAATGAGCCTTCTAAATTTAAAATCATACCGCCCTCTTCGGATTCAACCCATTTTCCAATTTCTTTTATATCTTCAGCTACACTAGCATAATCATAATAAAAATCTCCCGCAAACACTATTTTTTTCATAGAATTATATTCCCCTCAATGAAACTTCTCTTCATATCATCATTCTCATAAGCTTTCATACTGAAAACGTCACTAATTTGTTTGTTTTAAATTTTTTTATTTATTGATTCCCAATATGGAATTTTTAATTTCTGACCAAACATCATATCAGTCTCATATTTTATATCCGGATCAAACCCTGAATTAGGTGATAATGTAATTTCTCCAAAATAAATTTCCCCATCGATATTATACAAATCAATTCTTGCAAAAATAAAATCAGATGATAATATACGAGCTATCTCTAACATTTTTTCAAAATTCTTAGGCCTTTCAATTTTGGGGTCCAGAATTTTTTCGTCACCTTTATTCAATGGAACAAAATTCCACTCTTGATCATAGTAAAAATATGACGCTCTATGTGTATTTTTACTAAAACGGTCTTTGCAAACCAATGTGACATCTGGTTTACCGTTAAAGCAATATATCTTATAATCCATAGGAACTCTTCCATTATCAGAAATGAATTTTTCACATATAATCATTGGTTTGATATTTCTATATTGATATTCTCTTCCAATATAAAAGAAATTACTCTTCAATGATTTCTCAATTTTACTTTTTGATTCTACATGATTTATTTTTTCCTTGTTTGTGCATACCACTAATCCTCCTGAATCATGGTTACACTTCAAAACAAATTGCTCTGGAAGTTGAGAAAAATCAATATCATCATACTTTTCCCAACTTCCCAATAGTGGAATTAAATATTCTTCTCCTATCTTATCTTTTACATAATCACGAACCAGCAGTTTATCTGACACTATTGATTGTAATGGAAATCTATAGTTAAATTTCATCCACTGAAGTTTTTCGTTTAAAGATGTCGGATTATCAATATTTAATTTTCTTCCAACACGCAAGCGATAATAAAGTTTAATATAGCTTTTATCTGGTAAAATTTTTAAACTTTTCTTAGCAAAAGTCATAATTTTTTCTCTGTTCATTTTTAAATTTCCTTTATATAATTTTCGATGCTATTTATAATATTAAACGTATTGGACTCATAGTTATTGTATTTTGTCTGTTGTACTATCTCCAACGCTTTTCCAAGCTTATTCATATCTCTGCAAGAACATATTAAGTTCAATTCATCAAACTGTTTAATCAGCTGAAGTTGATGATCATCAACATGTTCTCCATATTTTGCACGCCGAGGAACTGCAATAACTTTTTTACATTTTTTAACGGCACCAATAATAGCTCCTGTACCTCCATGCGTTATAACAATTTCTGCCTTATCCATTTCGGCACTGAACTCATCTCTATCTAAAAATTTTTTAAAATTATAATTCTTTGGTAGATAATCACTATATCCAATTTGTGCAAACACATCTTCTGCATCAACTATTTGATTTTCACATAATTCATCTACCGCTTTCAATAATCTATTAAATTGGAACTTCTGTGATCCTAGTGTTATAAAAATCTTCTTTCCCATTTAATATATTCCTCCCAAATATATTGCTTTAGGATAAAATTTCAGCATTGGTTTCCACTGAACATAAAATCTATCTGCGAACTTATATAATAGTTTTCCTGTTTCTGTTGGGGACGTAACTTTTGCAAAAGACTCTATATAGATTAATTTCTTACCCATAAGTTTTGAAATCAAACAAATTGGTATCATTGCAAGAACCCCTGTGCAAATAACCACATCTGGCTTTTCTTTTCTATAAATCTCTATAGACTTCCATACATTTTGAATCATTCGCCAAACAAAAACTTTTTCTCGACGATTTACTTGCTTCATGTAATATGTTTTTTTTCCTTTCGCTTCTGCACTGTAATCTGTCTTCTCAGTAATTACAAAACTATCGTATTTTTCCATTAAAGGTTTTAACATCATAAGTTGCTCATAATGTCCTCCTGACGAAGCTGCAAAACATATCTTTACCTTTTTCTCATCATGCATCTCTTACCCCCCCCCAACACATTTCAATCTCTCTGAAAAATGTCTCTTGTATATACTTTTTCTTTTACATCATCAAGTTCACTATTATATCTATTTGCAATAATTGCCTGACTCATTTCCTTAAACTTTGCTAAATCATTGACAACGACTGATCCAAAAAATGTCTCACCATCTTTCATTGTTGGTTCATAAATTAACACTGTAGCTCCCTTAGCTTTAACTCGTTTCATGACACCTTGGATAGAACTCTGACGAAAATTATCACTATTGCTCTTCATCGTTAATCGATACACACCAATAGTCACTACCTTTTCTCGTTCTTTATTGTATTCGTTATCATCGTTATAACTGTAATACCCTGCCAACTTTAAAACTCTATCAGCAATAAAATCCTTACGAGTTCTATTGCTTTCAACTATAGCTTCAATCAAGTTTTCCGGAACATCTGAATAATTGGCAAGTAACTGCTTTGTATCTTTTGGCAAGCAATACCCCCCCATATCCAAAACTCGGATTATTGTAGTGACTACCAATTCGAGGATCAAGACAAACTCCATCAATTATCTGCTGTGTATTTAAACCTTTACTCTCGGCATAAGTATCAAGCTCATTAAAATAAGCCACTCGTAAGGCGAGATATGTATTAGCAAATAGCTTAACCGCCTCAGCTTCAGTGAATCCCATATACAATGTTTCAATATCTTCTTTAATTGCTCCTTCCTGCAAAAGAGAAGCAAATATATGTGCAGACTTTTGTAACCTTTCATCATTTATATCTGTACCAACAATTATTCGTGATGGATACAGGTTGTCATATAGGGCTTTTGATTCACGTAGAAATTCTGGACTAAAAATAATATTCTTACTATTAAATTTATCTCGCACTGAATTCGTGTAACCTACTGGTATCGTTGACTTGATTACCATAATTGCATTAGGATTGCATTCTGCAACCAGTTTTATTACAGATTCAACTGCACTTGTATCAAAATGTTGCGTATGACTGTTGTAATTTGTCGGTGCAGCAATCACTACAAAATCTGCATCTGAATATGCCTTTCTTGCATCCAATGTTGCAACCAAATTTAGTTCCTTTTCTGCAAGATACTTTTCTATATACTCATCTTGAATTGGAGATTTCTTCTTATTAATCATCTCAACTTTCTCTGGTATAATATCAACTGCAACTACCTGATGATGTTGGGAAAGCAATGTAGCAATTGATAATCCCACGTATCCAGTACCTGCAACAGCAATCTTGTATTTCTTCATAAATTTCATCCTCCTTCATAACTTTCATCAATTATCTCTACATCTTTTGGATAATTTTCTATATGCTTACTCTAATCTCGCCATTCTCTTTTTTCACATCAAACACAAACGGATGTTCCTTCGCCCACTCTGGATCTCCCTGTTCCTTCGTCTTCCATTCCTTCCATTTCTGAATGAAACCGTTGTGAATTAGATTCTCCGCTGCAAGTCTTGCCTGTACTGCTTCGTCATAATTATCAAAGAGTCCAACATAATAACGTTTTCCTTTGAAGCCGATGTCCACGCGATACTTATCGCAATCCTTCAGCTTAAATACGCCTCTTAAGCCACTCTTGTTGTCTTTTCTACTTTTTCTCTTTTCCAGCACTTCAACACAGGTTCCATCCACAAGATGTCGTCTTTTTGCAATCTCATGACGATTCTTTTTCTGTAAGCAGCCACAACTATGACATGTTCCTTGTATAAGTCTTGCCGCTGGTACATCAACTTCATTCCCACAGTCACATACACAATGCCAATAGACTGAACCTCTACCATCTCTTTTTTTTGTCATATCCTTAACTGTCAACATGCCAAACTTCTGACCTGACAGATCTTTTGGCTTTCTTCCCATAGACATTATCCTTTTCCAAAAAATTTCGTAGAGTAAACTACTCTACGAAATTTTTGAAAAAATCCTTATAAACCAAGGACTGTTAGAATGTTGACCATAATTTTGACGGTAAATAAATTGTATGGAGTTTTGAAATTTAGATAGATTTATCTGTTTTTGAATTGTTTTCTCTAGATATCATTGACTGAAAATTGACCAGATATTTGACGGTAAATAATTAAAAGTTTCTTTGAGAAATGAAAATAAATCAACGAAAATAACTTTTATTATTGTCCTCATGTTAAAGAAATGTATAAAAATATGAAATTAACATAGATTTATTGACAGAAATAAATTAGAAGAGTAATATAACTATGATTGTTTTGTGAAAAAACAGGAAATTATGTTGTATAATATATTTCGTAGAGTAGTTTACTCTACGAAATAGACAATCTTAAAAAACATTTACTCTTATTAATAATGTTCAAATTACTCACAACTTATTTTTTTATCACTTTATTAATATCTTTTTTACACATGCTTATAATCACTGTTAAAATCCCTATTAGTATTTTTCTTTTGACAAAAACAACACTCTCTGTCAAACATTTATTTCATCTTCTAGTACAATTATGTTACAATAGATATCTAATATTAACGCGAGGTCACGTAATAATATGAAAGATCAAAATACTACAAAAACTGAATTGGAATTATCCGGACTGGATCCTACTGAATTAGAATTTATGGATCCTGAAGAACGAAAGAAACTGCTTATAGCTTCTGGACTAGATCCTAAAAAATATGATTTCTGATAGATGAAAATGGATACTTTTGATAAACTTAGATTAATTAAATTGACAAAAAACAACTGTCAAATACTTCTCGACTCGAATGATGGATTTATTATAAACACCATCTATAATAGTAACAAAGGTGGGGCTTACAAAAGAGAATATAAGATTTTCAATGGCAAATTACATATCCATGAAAGGAAGAACACTGATAGTTCCCTTGATAATACTTGGATTGCTACAGATAAGGAAGTTCACCAGTTCTTGTAGAAATATTTATGGAAGTTATCTCTTGATAATATAACTGTCCGACACGCTGCTATACTACTTATTACATTTTCTGCTTTGATTATGCTATATATAATAAGTCTGCTAAAAAACATGTGTACAGCTGTTATTTTAGTATTGCACATTCCAAATTTTTACCGGAACATGCAACACTTTATTGCATTTTCTTTAAAATCTTGCTTTGTAATTTGAAGTTAAGTATAGTAGAGTCATATCTATTCAATGTCTGTATGTACAATGATTACAAGAATCATCGTATAGATAAAAGGGGAACTTTATGACTAACTTAGAAATGATGAAAGGTGATCTTATTAATCAAATAAAAAAATGACTTCGAAACAATATCATAAATTTCTTACAACGATTTCAGAACGCTATAATCCAAAAACAATATATGATATTATTGTAAAAAATAATGTGATGTTATAATATTTCCAAAGAGGCGAATATCTCTGGGTTGTTCCATTGATATCCGCCTCTTTTTGGGATTAAAAATTAAAAAATATTACTTTTTCAGCTTGTCTTCAAAAATCTCAACAATTGTTTTCTCTGTGCCAACCATTCCAGGTGAAGCAATCAGTCCCATATTTCGCATAGTCTCTTCTGGTGTATTTCCATTAATTCCATGCACTTCTGAAATATAAATACCATTCATTGCAAATTCAACTGATTTATACGCTGCATCTACCGCTGCAACTCCCTTCATTGTACATCCCTGGTTTCCGCCATCACAAATCATACCTGTAATACTACTTGCCATGTTATTCAATGTATGAGCCATCATTTCGACTGTTCCACCGCGTAAATAAACCAGTGCACATGCCATACCAGAACCTGCAGCGATAGCACAGCCACAGAATGCTGATAATCGTCCTGAATACTCTTTTATGTACATACATACAAGATAACTCAAGGCTGTTGCACGAAGCAACTGTTCTTCTGTGTATCCATTTACTTTATACGCTGCATATAATGGCATTGTAGCGATAATTCCATGTGCTCCAGAACCTGTAATACTCATAGCAGGTTTATCCAAACCAATAACTCGTGCCTCAATTGCTGCATTACACATCAAAGATGCTGTTTTCTGCTCATCGTCAGAAACTTCTTTTCCTTTATTAATAGCTAACAACTGTCTTGCAAATGTTGTTCTTGGATTTTCCAAACCTTCATGGAACAATTCCAGGTTTACTTTGTATGCTTCGTTAATAAAACGAATTTCTTCAATATCTACTGTTGTTACATAATCGTATAATTGTTGTAAAGTATATTTATGAATAGAATGAGATTCTTCTTCACCGCCATCTTCTTCTGTCTTTTTCTCATCCTCTGTTTCCAGTTCGACTTTATCGTTCACTATAATTTTTGTGATATTAGTATGAGAATCACGAATTGTTACGATTGCCTTATCTTCTTCTGTCTCCACTGTAGCTTCAATAAAAATACGACTTGTAATGCCACTCAGTTCAACTGTAATCTTGCCCTGATCAATCATTTCCTGCGCTTTTACATTATCTTCAGGTGTAACATCTGCAAGAGACTCCAATCCCTTGTCTGCATTTCCTGCTACTACACCTAATGCAGCTGCAAATACATTACCTACTTCATTACTGTTTGGGATTCCACAAGTAAATGCATTTTTGTACATTCCACTATTCATTGCAACATTAACTTTCTTAATATCACCCTTCGTGAAACTTCTTGCCTTTGCTACTGCAAATGCAATTGCGCCCGGTTCCGTTACGCCTAATGCTGGCTTCATATCGTCTTTAATCATCTGTGACAATTCATGCATAGTAAAACCTCCTTATTTACTTGCTTCTTATTTAGTATGTCTATTACTTATTCTTTTTCATTTCTTTTGCAGGGATATATTCTCCATTCTCGCCTTCAAAAGCTCGTCCCCATCCTGTCAAACATGCAATAAGCATTACAATCCAAATTGCCCAACTATAAAATGTTGTAAACATCATATCAGCTCCACCTAATTTAGGAAGGAATGGGTATGTATCCATCATGGAAGAAATTCCACCTAACAATAACAGTACACATCCTCCGAATGGAAGGAAGAATGGGAAGGAACAAATTGTTGTTGCAAGAATATCTGTACGTCTATATGGATGAAGATTATTCTTCTTACCTACTGCATTAACAAATGGTGCCACACAAATATTTGCAATTGTGTTAATCGCTGCAATCAAAATACCAAAAATTGTTGCTAATACCCAAATAGCTACTTCTGCGCCTCTAGGAGTCTTGATTATCGTATTATTCATCCAATCAACGATTGCTTCCATACAACCACTTTTAACAAGCATATTTCCCATAGCAACAACCAAAATCAATACGATACTTACTGTTGTCATTCCTGCAACACCTTCAGGAATTGCTCCTGAAATCGCACCGTCTTTCATTGAGAATAACGCTGAAGCTGGGAATAATCCTGCTGCAAGACCAATTACGGATGCTGTAATGATTCCTGTTCCTAATGCTGCAAAAATATTAATGCCTTTGATTGCTAACGCAATAACCAGAATTGTCGGAATTAAAAGTAACAGTCCTTTCGGATTCTGATACTGAGCTAATAGCATTTCTGCCTGTTTTGCATCTGTTGCTTCACCTGCACCACCAAAAATAAAGAATAAAATAATGGAAATAACACCTGCAATAACAACAAATTTTGCTCTTGTTTTTACTGTACTTCCGATATCAGCAACTCCTTCTCTATTCTGATATTCCTGACTGGAAGAAGCGATAATTGCTGTATCTGAAACTGGAGCAATATTATCTCCAACTGCTGCTCCTGAAAGAATTGCACCTGCCAATACTGCCGGATTCGATCCTAACAAAATACCTGCTGGATAAAGAATAAAACTCATTGTAGAAATTGTTCCGAAACCAGAACCTGTTGCCATTGCAAATACTGCTGCAAAGATAAATGCTGCAACTGTAAATGCTGCTCCACTAACATGAATTTTTACACTTAACCAAACCAAACCTTCTACAATCTGTCCACGGTTCAAAATATTTCCATAAATTCCTACAACTAACCACAGCATTACTGCTGTCATTGCAACTTTTGAACCTAAACCTTCCAATATAGTGTCCCAATAATCATTAAGATTCTTTGCGAAAAACATTCCGACTAACAAACCGATAACACCTGCGCCGATCATCATGTTTGTATCAGCCGCATTAAAGAATGATAATGCAATTGTAATAACAATAAAGATTGCAAATGGAACTAATGCCATAAAACTACTACCACGAAACTCTAATTTTTTGTTTTCATCCATAAGATGCACCTCTTCTCATCTTTCCTTTAGTTTACTCGTTTTCGTAAGCACTCACATTGCAACTGCTTCAATCTCTACCTTTGCACCTTTCGGAAGCTTTGCAACTTGAAATGCTGCTCGAGCAGGATATGGGGCTGTAAAATATGTCTCATAAACCTGATTCATTGCCGAAAAATCGTTCATATCTTGAAGGTATACAGTTGTTTTTAAAATCCGATCCATACCGTATCCAACTTCGGCTAAAATTGACTTAATATTCTCGAGCGATTGACGTGTCTGATCTGATACATCATCAGATACAAATTCACCAGTTTCACAATCGATTGGTAACTGTCCTGATACAAATACCAATCCTCCGTTATTCACTGCCTGTGAATATGGTCCAATTGCTGCTGGAGCTTTCATTGATTCAATTTTTTCCTTCATATTGATTCACCTCCCTTATTTTTTCTGTTAATCACATCTTACACCCCTACATTTTTATTTACAATAATTTTTTATTAAAAAAATAATTTTTTACTATTATTACAATTTTATTGACTTATTTTTGTATAACATGTATATTAAAATTATAAAAACAGTAAAGGAAGTATTCATAATGACCAATAAAGAGATTCTTTCCATTTTCGTCCCTATTGTCAATTTTCTTAGTGAAATATTAGGTGAAAACACCGAAATTGTGCTACATGATGTGTCTAATCCAGAACATTCTGTTATTGCAATTCAAAACGGATTCCACTCTGGACGAACCATTGGAAGTTCGCTTACAGACTTTGCATTCCAAGTCACAAACAATCAAGCGTATACGACACAAGACTATTTGGTAAATTACACTGCAAAAGCGAGAGGAAAGGATTTCATCGCTTCTACTTTTTATATAAAAAATAATGGTGAACTAATTGGCATGCTTTGTTTAAATACAGATACTACCATTATCACAAATTTCATGAAAGCGGCTCAGCAATTTGTCGGTTGTTTACCAATGGGAGTTTCCATGACAATGGGAGAAACTATTACTGGATCTACCACTATGGTAGAAGAAAATCTAGATGTTCCAATTGTTTCTTTTGCAGAATCTATTATTTCTAAAACGATTGCTGATTCTAATATTCCGCCTGAACGCATGACCAGACAGGAAAAAATGGAAATCGTTTGGGAACTTACAAACCAAGGAATTCCGCGTATGAAAGGTGCTATCTCAGAAATTGCCAAACAATTAGAACTTTCTGAATCCACTGTGTACCGTTACATTAGTTTAAAAGAAGATTAATAATAAAAGCGATTCACTAATAGATCTAAAGCGGAAAAAATTGACAAACTCCTTTCCGCTTTAGATTCTTTTATTCTTTCTCTAGCTGTTCTCTTCGATACTGCTTCATTTGATCTGCTGGTAAGTTAAAATAAGACTTCACCTGCTCATCAGTCAACCCTTCTTCCAACCCCAACAAGATTTCATTCATCTGATCTCCATCTAATTTTGATGCATACGGAAGATTCTTCCAATCCATGATAGGATACTTTGCTTTGATCGGTGGAACTGGTGCCTTTATTTGCTTTTTCGGTATTGTTTTTCCGATTGCTTTTTCCATTCTCTGTTAGGCGGCCTGCGTTGCCATCTTTTCTTTCTACTTCTGCATATGATCTATAATATCTATCTGTTCCTTTATTCGGATAGAGATCTGATAATTCTAATACCTCTATGTCAGAATCAATCTGCAAAAAATTTTGAAACCATCTAATATCACTTTTCGTTCCCATTAATCGTATCTTTAACATCTGCTGTTTCCTCCTAACGCTGTACATGTCATTTTTCCTCCTCCTTTCGCAAGTTTTAAACAATAACAGAAAAAAAGACGAACTCATTTAGCATAATGAATTCGTCTTTTAAGGTAAGGTTATTAGGTTTTCTTGTACGTCATATAGTAAATTTAGTATTATTTAGCACTGATTTTCACAGATTTTTGAACTAATTTAATGTACAAATAATGTACCAGCCCTTTTTATGGAGGTATTTTTCATTTTCAATCCTTCTCAAAAAGTGCTTTTTTTCGTTCAATCATCTCATCGATTCTAGCGATGTATTGCTTGATATCCTTGACATTCTCGCATCTTTCGATGTGATAACCATCCGGTAGATTCCATACACGTTTGGTGGATGCTCCGGCCCCGCAAGCTAGGATGGCCTGTTTCTCTTCCATGATCAAAATGTTATACACCCCAGCCTTGTCCTGCTCTGCATATCCGACATTCTCGAAGTTTCCGGCAATGTTCTTCTGGCGATACAGGTAATATGGCACAAGCCCCATGCGTTCTGCTGACGCTGCTGCCGCCTCGACCATCTGTGTGATCTCTGTTCCCGGATCCATTGTTCTTCCTTCCTGGCCAAACTTCGCAGCACGTTTAATCGCGAGTGCGTGTACTGTCAGGCTATCCGGATGAAGCTTCTCGATCTTCTCAAGTGTATCCTGCATATCTGCCGCATCTTCTCCCGGAAGTCCGGCGATCAGATCCATATTGATATTATCAAATCCAAGCTCACGTGCGAGGTGGAAGATTTGTTCTACATCTTCTACCGTATGCTTTCTTCCGACAAGATCCAGTGTCTTCTGCTGCATTGTCTGTGGGTTGACAGAGATGCGGGTTACCGGATATTTGCGGATTACCTCAAGTTTTTCTCGTGTGATACTGTCTGGTCTTCCGGCTTCAACTGTAAACTCAAGCACATGTTCTAAGTCAAAATTCTCCCGGATTGTACCGAGCAGTCGGTCAAGCTGATCTGCCTCGAGTGTCGTCGGTGTTCCGCCGCCGATATATACGGTATCCAGTGTCTTTCCCTGCATCAGCTTTGCGGTAGCTTTCAATTCTTTGATCATCGCATCGAGGTAACGATCGACCTGATCTTTCCACTCAGCAATTGGTGAAGAGCTGAAGGAACAGTAGGAACAGATGCTTGGACAGAATGGAATTCCTGCATACAGGCTATAGCCATTCTTGCAGTCCAACTGATCAAGAAGTGCCTTCTCACGGCAGGCAATTTCATAAGCGATCTGTGCTTTTTTATCACCAACACAATATTGTTCTTTTAGAAATTCAAAGATTTCTTCTTTTGTCATTCCCTGCTCGATTTTCTGCATTACAAGTTTTGTCGGACGGACTCCGGTCAGCATGCCCCAGGCAAGTTCCTGTCCTGTCTGCTTTGAGAGAAACTGATAGACTTTCTTCGTTACATTGCGTTTCTCTTCCTGCACATCTTCTGTCTGCACGCATTCTTCCGGTGCAAGGGAAAAGCAAGTCCCTTCCGGCAAATGTATCTTCACCAGTGGTTCTTGCTTCTCATCTACTGTCTGCACGATATCCTCTTTCGGATAAAATGCTTTCGTGACATGATATACATTATAAGTAAATTTGTTCTTCTTACTTTCTATCTTTATCATATGAATGGATTATGCTCCTTCTCAAACTGAACTGATGTCTCTTCCATATGTCCCGGGTAGATCTTTGTGTCATCCGGAAGTGTCATGATCTTCTCCTGTACAGAGCGGACCAGCTGGCTGCTGCTTCCTGTCGGGAGGTCTGTTCTTCCGATGGAAGCACAGAACAGTGTATCTCCGCTGAACAGTCTGTGTTCTTTTGGAAGGTAATAGCAGCATCCTCCTACTGTATGTCCCGGTGTATGAAGTACATCAACTTCAATCCCTGCGCATTCGATCACCTGGCCGTCTTTCACCGGCTTTGCTCCGTGGAATGCGTATTTCGGTCCGTACATAGAAGATACATTCAGGCGGTCATCTTCGATTACAGGAAGTTCGTCTTCGCCTGCGTAAACCGGCACAGGAAAGGCTTTGAGGAAATCATCAATTCCCATGATATGATCGAAATGTCCATGCGTCAGAAACAATGCTTTCATTTCTAGTCCATTGTTCTTGATATAATTGACATATTCCTGCGGACATTCTGCCATATCTACGGCAAAACATTCCTTTGTCTCTTCATTAGTTACAATGTAGCAATTCGTTCCAATAGACCCAAGTACAATACTTTCAACCTTCATTCTTTTCCCTCCATCGACTTTTCCTTGATCAGCCTGTTGTTCTCTCAATATCAATTACATTTTCAATCTGTCTGAGCTTTCCGATCACACGATTCAATTCTTCTCTTCCGTGTACGACAAATCCCATCTCCATTGTCGCTGTACCCTTCTTGCTCGTTCGGGTATTCATGGACTTCACATCAATCTTCTCTTCGGTAAATACCTTTGATACATCCAGCAGAAGACCTCTTCTGTCATCTGCAAATATCTTCAGTTCTGCAAGATACTGACCGCCTTCATCCTGATCATTTTCTTCCCACTCTGCTGTGATCAGACGGGATCTTTCCACATCAGACAGATTGATAATGTTGATACAATCTGTTCTGTGGATCGACATTCCGCGTCCTCTTGTCACAAAACCGACGATTTCATCTCCCGGTACCGGGTTACAGCACTTTGAGAAACGTACTGCCATATCATTGATTCCTTTCACTACGATTCCACTCTTTGATTTGGCAATGTGTACTCTCTGTTTATTTGCTTCTGAAATCTTCTCTAAAATATTTTCGTCTGTGATCTCTTTCTTATGCTCTTTCTCATACTCTTCGAGCAGACGGTTTACAACCTGCCCTTCTTTCAGTCCGCCGTGTCCAATTGCTGCAAGTACTGCATCCCAATCACGGAATCCGTACTTTTTCTGAACGATCTGCTGATATTTCGGTTTAAGCACATCCAGCAGGTTAATCCCCTTGCTCTTACAGTAAGCGCTGATCAGATCTTTTCCGCGGATAATATTATCTTCTTTAAATTCTTTTTTAAACCAGGAATTGATCTTACTCTTTGCCTGTGTACTCTTGACGATATTCAGCCAGTCACGGCTCGGTCCCTTGGAGTTCTGAGATGTAAGGATCTCAATCCGGTCTCCGTTCTGGATCTTATAATCAATGTTTACAAGCTTACCGTTCACTCTGGCGCCGACCATCTTATTGCCGACTGCACTGTGGATCGCATAGGCAAAGTCAACCGGTGTGGAGCCATTCGGAAGGTTCTTCACATCCCCGTTCGGTGTAAAGCAGTATACATCTTCCTGGAACAGATCCAGGTCACCTTTCAGCAGGCTTAAAAACTCACGGTTATCAGACATGTCTCTCTGCCATTCCAGGATCTGACGCAGCCAGTTCAGCTTCTCTTCCTGCGTGTTCAATCCTTTCGTGTTGCTTCCGCCTGTCTCTTTATATTTCCAGTGTGCTGCGATACCGTATTCAGCTGTCTTATGCATCTCTTCTGTACGGATCTGGATCTCGAACGGCTGTCCGGACGGTCCGATCAGCGTTGTGTGCAGGGACTGGTACATATTTGCCTTTGGCATAGCAATATAATCTTTAAAGCGCCCCGGAATCGGCGTATACATCTCATGGATCACACCGAGTGCTGCGTAACAGTCCTTCACTGAATCTACGATAATGCGGACAGCGAACAGGTCATACACCTGATCCAGTGTCTTGTTCTGATTCACCATCTTCTTATAAATACTGAAGAAATGTTTTACACGTCCGTATACTTTCGCTTCAATATCAGCATTCTTCATATGCTTTGATACTTCTGCAACGATCTGCTGCACAAATTCTTCACGCTCTGTCTTGCGTGCATTCAGATCATGCACCAGCTGATTATAAACTTCCGGCTGGTAATATTTCAGAGAAAGATCATCAAGTTCTGTCTTGATCTTGGAAATACCGAGACGCTGGGCGATTGGAGCGTAGATATCCATCGTCTCTCTTGATTTCTCTTTCTGCTTCGCCGGTGTCATAAACTCCATCGTACGCATATTATGCAGACGGTCTGCAAGTTTTACAATGATGACACGGATATCCTTCGCCATTGCAAGGAACATCTTTCTCAAATTCTCTGCCTGGGCCTCCAGCTTGTCCTTGGAATAGTTCAACTGTCCCAGCTTGGTAACGCCGTCTACAAGAAGTGCCACCTCTTCGCCGAACTCTGTTGAGATCTCGTCGAGTGTCATTGTCGTATCTTCTACCACGTCATGAAGCATTCCTGCCACGATCGTCTCTTTATCCATCTCGAGATCTGCAAGTATGATTGCCACCCAGAGTGGATGGATGATATAAGGTTCTCCGGATTTACGAAACTGGTCCTTATGCGCTTCTTTGCCTATCTGATAGGCCTTCTCAATCATCGTAATATCCGCAGAAGGATGATACTTACGCACACGAGCTATTAAGGCCTGATATAACTCCTCCGGATCCTGATAATCCTCTGGTGCTTTTACTGCATGTCCGTCCACCATCTCCAGATTTTTATTCAGATCTTCATATTCCCGAGTGCCTGCCATATCGTCTTCCCCCTTCATTCATCCTTAGTTCTGAACAATTAATATGATTTAGTATATCACTATTTTTTCCTTTTTCAAATAAGAACTTCCCATTCTTCTGCATTTTAAGCAATTTGTACGGTTTTTTCGATATTATCTACTGATAATTGACAATTGTAAGCTGAATTGTTCTTCGTCCCATGTACTCATTGATGGATGGATAGTATGTAAAAGACATAATCTGCTTCTTTTCCATCTGCTGCAGACAGTCTTCCACTTCTCCGAAATAAACTGCTTCCATCTGATTTCCCTGCTGGTCCTCCAGTCTGCATTTCAGCACATTCCGGTTCTTTCCGAAGATCCTTGGCTGGATTACACGCAGTTTACTTTCTGCAAATAACGGTTTCCCGTTGCCTTTTCCAAAAGGCTCCAATATCTTAAGTTCATGGATCAGCTCTTCATTAATATATGGAAATGGAAGCCGCATGTCGATCGACACCTTCATCTGAAGATCGTCTTCTGTCAGATCTGCAAGTTCATTGATCCGTTTCCGAAAAACTTCGACATTTTCCTCTTCTAAGGAAAGTCCTGCTGCCAGCTTATGTCCTCCAAACTTCGTAAATAATTCCCTGCAGCGGCTCATTTCTGCAAACATATCATATGCTTCGATCGACCGTCCGGAGCCTTTTACTCCTGTCTCTCCCCTTGTCAGTACAAAGGTCGGACGATAATAACGTTCCTTGATCCTTCCCGCAATAATTCCGGCGATACTTTCATGACACTTTGGAAGATACACGACCAGCACCTGGTCGTCCTTCCAGGAACTTGATTCAATCTGCCGGACAGCTTCTTCTACACCTTCTTCGGTCATTTCTTTCCGACTGTCATTTAATTCTTTCAGATCTGCTGCCAGTGTCACTGCCTCTCTCCGGTTTGATGCATTAAGGAGTTCCAGTGCACGCTTGGCTGTATCCAGTCTTCCACCGGCATTGATGCACGGTCCGAGCACAAAGCCGATATGATAAGTATTCAGGTTCGCTGTATCTACCCCGGTACATTGCATCAAGGCGTGAAGCCCTTCATTCTTCGTTGTCTTCAGAAGCTCAAGTCCTTTTTTCACAAAGACTCGATTCTCTCCAACCAGATCCATCACATCCCCGATCGTGGCGATCGCAACATTTTCCATCAGGTTATCCTGCAGATGTTCTACCTCCTGCTCTGACTTTCCAGACACTCTGTACAAAACCTCAACCAGCTTATACGCTACAGCTGCGCCGCACAGCCCTTTAAATGGATACTCACAGTCTGCTCTGTGCGGATCGACCACTGCATCCGCCGGTGGCAGGAGATACTTTTTCTTCCCATTTTCTTCCAGATACGGAACTTCATGGTGATCTGTCACAACGATCGTCATCCCATTTTCTTTTCCATAAGCGATCTCGCTCATTGCCGCAATTCCATTATCACAGGTAACGATCGTGTCTACATCATCCTCCAGTGCACGGTCGATCAGCATCTGATTCAATCCATATCCATCTTTGATCCTGTCCGGAATATCCGTATCCACATCTGCCCCAAGTCCTGCAAGCCCCTGTTGCAAAATATACGTTGCATTGACTCCATCAATATCATAATCACCGATCACACGGATTTTCTTTCCCTCTTCTATTTTCTCCTTAAGAATATCTACCGCACGATCCATATCTTTCATCAGTAAGCCGTCATACAGATCCTCCACTGTTCCATTCAGATAAAAATCAATTGCTTCATCTCCGATCACATCACGGTTTCTCATCAGTCGTGCAATGATCGGGGAAATCTGATATTTCTCTGCTATTCCATTAAAATCCGCCTTTTTCATCGTGACGAACCATTTTTCCATCCAAACATCCTCCCTGTCTGTCAGTATCGTATCTTCTTATTATAACAAAAATCTGCCGTATCGAAAATCATTTTTCATTTCCGATACGACAGATTTTATTTCTTAGCGCTTTTTACTCTTTTTGTTCTTGAAAGAGGTCTTCTTTCCTTTTTTCTTCTTGGAGCTGTCGTCTGCAGATGTATCTGCTGCGTTACTCTCTGTGGAAGTAGCTCCTTCTTTCTTGTCTGCTGCTTTTACAGACGCTGTCTTTGTGCCAGAAGCTATTCTTGCAGCCTTCGCTTCCTCGCCAAGTCTTGTCTTCATCACATACCACAGTGCGCCTGTGATACATACGGATGTATATCCACCGCAGATGATACCTACCATCAGTGGTGCTGCGAATTCCTTAATGGAGCTTACACCAAGGATATACAATGCAACAACCATGACAAATGTTGTAAAGTTTGTGTAGATTGTTCTTGTCAGTGTCTGAGTGATGCAACGGTTTACAAGATCCTTCAGATCTTCTGTGCGGCTCTTTGTTGCAAGTGCCTCACGGATACGGTCAAAGATAACGATCGTACCGTTGATAGAATATCCGACAATCGTCAGCATACATGCGATAAATGTATTTCCGACAGATACTCTTGCAATTACATAGAATCCAAGAACTACAAGTACGTCATGCATCAGTGCAATAACAGCACTTGTTGCGAAACGAATATCTTTGAAACGGAACCAGATGTAAAGCAGCATACAGATTGTAGCAATGATCACAGCTATAACCGCATCTCTTCTCATCTCGGAACTTACTGTTGAACTGATATTTTCTGTTGCGATATCAGATGCCTCTACACCGTAGTTTTCATTTAAATATGAAGCAAGTGCTTCACGTTTCTCAAGATCAAGTGTCTGTGTCTTGAAGACTACCTGGTTGCTCTCTTTTACTGTCTGAACCTGAATATTCTTATCTCCTGTGATCTCTTCCAGACTTGGGATCATCTGGCTGTCGATCTCTTCCAGTGTATATTCTTTATCAAATGTTACATTTGTTGAAGTACCACCTACGAAATCAAGGCTATAGTTCATCGCACCGATTCCTCTTGCATGGTTCACCCCCATCATGACCGGTCCGGCCAGGCAAAGGATGATGGAAACAATGAAGAAGATTTTTTTCTTTCCGAGGAAATCAACCGGTTTACGTTCTTTCAGATGTCTTCCGTATACTTTCTCATTGCGGATGCCTGCTCCATAGAATGCAAAGATGATCAGTCTTGTGATCACGAGTGCTGTAAACATGGATACGACGATACCCAGTGCAAGTGTCTGGGCGAATCCCTTTACAGTACCACTTCCGCGAAGCCACAGCACACCGGCTGCGATCAGCGTTGTGATATTTCCGTCAACGATTGCGGACATTGCTTTCTGGAATCCTGATTTCAGAGAAGCGTGTACACTCTTTCCTGCTGTCAGCTCTTCTTTCACACGGGCGAAGATGATAACGTTCGCATCTACTGCCATACCGATACCGAGGATGATACCTGCGATACCCGGAAGTGTCAGTGTGATATCAAATGCATTCAGAAGGATCAGGATCAGTTCTGTATAAAGGATCAGTGCAAGGCTGGATGCAAGTCCCGGAAGGAGGTATACCCAACACATGAATACACATACGATCGCCAGACCGATTGCTCCGGCGATCAAGCTTCCTTTCAGAGCGTCCTGTCCAAGCTGTGCACCAACGACTTCTGAACTCAGCTCTTCCAGTTCCAGATTCAGTCCACCGATACGGATCGTGGAAGCAATATTATCAGCCTCTTCGTAATCCATATTTCCTGAAATCTGAGCCTTTCCATTCTCGATCACTGCTTTTACACTTGGAACACTGATCAGAGCACCATCATAGTAAATAGCAATTGTATCATGATTGTTGTTATAAGCTTCTTCTGTTGCTGCCTTAAATTTTTCAGCACCTTCCTCTGTCAGTTCAAGGTCAACTCCGTACTTTTTGTTTCCTGTTGTTGAGTCATTGATCGCTCCGGCTGAAGCTGTCTTTACTTCTGTACCTGTCAGTACAATGGAGTCTGTATCTTTCAGTTCATCGATCGACTTATTCAGTGTGTATCCGGAAGCTGTCAGGGAATAGTTTTCATTTCCCTCACTGTCTTTATGCTTGATAAAGTACAGTGAACCCGGCTGTCCGAGTTCTTCCAGGATCTTGTTTGCGTCGCTCACACCCGGAATCTCGATACTGATACGGTTGTCTCCAACCTGATAAGCCTGTGCCTCTGTGCTGTACTGCTCCACACGTTTCTGAAGCTTGTACACGGTGTCATCCATGTCTGCCTGAGATGGCTTGTCACCTTTTACCTGATATGTAATGCTGACTCCACCTTCCAGGTCAAGACCAAGATTGATGTTCTTTGCAGCTCCCATTCCCTTTAAATCAAGTCCAAGCACACAGGTCATACCGAAGAGTGCTGTAACTGCGATTACGAGAATGAGGCTTAGAATACTCTTGCCTTTCTTCATCTCTTTCTTTCCTTTCTTGACTACTGCTCTGTAATTTTATTGTTCTTCATCCGCCAGGGCAGCCTTTATCATGATCGCACATTCCACACGTTTTCTCTCCATCTCACAGCTCACTTCGTAAGTATCATGGATCGTATTGTGGAACTTGTAAGAATTCGCCATACAGCCACCACTGCAGTAAAATCTGGCAAAGCAGGTTTTACAGCTTTCCTTGGAATATACGCTGCATCCTCGGAATTCTTCCGCAATCTCCGGTTTTGTAATTCCCTCATCAACATTTCCCATGAGGAATTCTTCCTGTCCTACAAACTGATGACATGGGTAGAAATCACCCCAAGGTGTCACTGCCAGATACTCTGTACCTGAGCCACAGCCGGACAGACGCTTGGACACACACGGTCCTCCTTCAAGATCAATCATGAAGTGGAAGAAATTGAATCCTCTTCCGCTCTTCTCACGCTCGATCAGGAATTTTGCGAGTTTATCATATTCTTCAAAGATCTGTGGAAGATCTTCTTTCTGGATTGCATATGGTTCTGTGTCATCACCTACTACAGGCTCGATTGACATCTGCTTGAATCCAAGATCTGCGAAATGTTCTACATCCTTGGAAAAATCCAGGTTATTTCTTGTAAATGTACCTCTAATGTAGTACTTCTCCTGATTACGGCTCTCTGCCAGCTTCTGGAACTTCGGAACGATCAGATCATAGCTTCCTTTTCCGTTACGGAACGGGCGCATCTGGTCATTCACTTCTTTTCTTCCGTCAAGACTGATGACAACGTTGTCCATCTCTTTGTTCACGAACTCCTGAACTTCATCGTTCAAAAGAACTCCGTTTGTTGTAAGTGTGAAACGGAAATGCTTGTCATGAAGTTTCTCCTGCTCTCTTCCGTAAGCAACCAGGTCTTTGACAACCTGCCAGTTCATCAGCGGCTCACCACCGAAGAAGTCAACTTCAAGGTTTCTTCTTGTTCCTGAATTCGCGATCAGAAAATCAAGTGCTTTCTTACCAACCTCGTAAGACATCAAAGCTCTGCGGCCGTGATATTCTCCCTCTTCCGCAAAGCAGTACTTACAGGCAAGGTTACAGTCATGTGCAATATGAAGGCATAATGCCTTAACAACTGTCTTACGCTGCTTTACAACATCGATAAAGCTCTCATAAATATCTCTTGTAAACAGGCGTCCCTGTTCCGTCAGTTCTGTTACTGCCTCTAAAATATCGATCAGATCTGTCTCAGAGTATTTCTCTCCGAGTTCCTTTTTCAATGCTTCTGCTGTTTCCGGAGCCTTTAATGTCTCCACTGTATGATCTTCATTCATGCGATTAAGCACTTTGATAACGTCATACGCTTCCTGATCCACAACATGTACAGCCCCACTGTTCACGTCAAGGACGATATTATATCCATTATTTTGGTACTGATGTATCACGTGGATACCTCGCTTTCTATATGTATTTGTAAATCTATTTGTAACTGTTCAAAGCCGGATTCTTTCCCCAAGGCAGCTCTAAGCAGATACGTCTAAAACATGCTTAAGGCAGCGATTTGCACCGCTGCCTCACCTGTAATCCTGTTGCTGTTTTTCGCATAATTGCAGGCAGTATCACCGCTCAAAGCAACTCTGCAGCAACATAATCTTCATTTTCAGGTTTTCTTATTTTGCGTTTTCGCAAGTCTGGTTTCCTACTGTACAGGATGTCTTACATGCAGACTGGCAAGATGTCTGGCACTCACCGCATCCACCTTTTTTAACTGTGTTGTTCAGTGTCTGTGTATTCAGTGTTTTAATGTGTTTCATTTTTACTCCTCCTAACTTCGCACATATTGCTTTCGCTATTATAGCACACACAGCCAGGTTTTTAAAGTATTTTTTCACACATCCATCGGGTTTTTCTTCATGCGACCATCCCGCCAAGCATTCCACCTCCGGTACAAAGTACAAATGTCAGAAACAAATCTCCTGCCCCCGATGAAACCTCACGGTACATTCCAAATGAGATGATCAGTAATAAAACAAAATAAACCACACCGGTTCCAAGCCCCCAAAGGAACTTCTTTTGGCCTTCCAGTTTTCCCATCACAAAACCTCCGGAAAAAGTTCCTATTACATAGATGAGAATAATTCCCAGATTTACATTTTCTTCACTCAATCCTGCTTTGTAAAGGAGAAGTGCAAGAATTAACAGAAACATTCCTGTGACCAGATAGGCGCAAAGTAATGCCTTCACCAGATTTTCTGCGTATATTATCCCTTTTTTTCCATGATTTTCTCTCATTTTCTTTTCCTTTCGATGCATGTCCGGTTTCCACTGATACTATTCTATGCATCCTCCTGGAAAAATATGACACTTTTAACTTAACTGCCTCCCAAGCAGATCTGCTGCGCCTGCCGCAAACTTCTTTTCCATTTCTCCAAAATGCTTTTTCTCATTTTTCTGCAGAAAGATCACTCCACCTGCAATATCACCTTCACTGAGAATCACACTGATTATTTCCTCGCTGTATTCACTCCTGTCTTTTGTAATTGCTACAAACTCAGCGTCACCGCTCTTTTTCAACACGGTCTTTCTTTCTTGAAACACTTCTGTCAGCTCTGCACTCAACAGCATTTCCTGAAGTTCTTTCTTCCCGTTTCCTGCTGCCGCGATCACCTGATCCGTGTCAGTGATACAGACTGTACAGCCAAGTGTCTTTGAAAGACTATCTGCATAAATCCCTGCCAGTGATCCTAGTTCACCGATCGGAGAATATTTCTTTAAAATCACCTTTCCTTCTCTGTCTGTAAAAATTTCCAGTGGATCACCTTCGCGGATCCGCAATGTCCTTCTTATTTCTTTCGGAATTACGATTCTTCCAAGATCATCTATCCTCCGGACTATCCCTGTGGCTTTCATGGCACATTTCCGTTACTGAAAACTTATAAAAAGTTATAAACTTCCATGTTTCATTCCTACTTCAACGAGTATGCTTTTGATGATATAAATATCTATCTACTCACAAGTTCTTGTACTCTCCATAGGCGTAAATTCCGGACTAACGTATCCGTACATATTTGCATTAACATTTCAGTGTTAGCTTGCAAATCGTTCTCCATAAGCCTTGAGATTTATAGATGCCTGAAAATCTCTGTCAATCATATTCCCACATTCACATCTATAAACCCTGTCAGATAACTTCAAATCTTTTTTGATGTTTCCACAGCAGCTGCAAAGCTTTGATGATGGATAAAACCGATCAGCCACAATAAGCTGGATCCCTTTAT
>SAMEA3387476__coassemble_1540_pt1 | contig 18309 bp, 18 predicted proteins | sample SAMEA3387476__metabat2_low_PE_028 | metagenome-assembled genome bin SAMEA3387476 (sample SAMEA3387476) | Felis catus | biome: Faeces | place: United Kingdom | collected 2012
TTATATATCAGAATGAAAAAAATTATGATAAAATAGGAGGATGATGCCAGAAAATGCGAAAAAAACTGGCTTGTGAAGTTAGAAAGACAAACTATAGATCAGAAGAAAATAATAAGAAAAGCAGACATAACAATGGTAGATGATGAAAGAAAAACGACAAAAAATGAAAAGATGTCGATGAAAGAAAATGAAAGATTATTAATTGAAAAATTCAAAATGATAAAACCGGTGGAGAAATCCTGCGAAGAACAGGCAAAAAGACACTGGAAAACGGTTGCAAAACCATTATTCAGCTTAGGGAAGCTTGAGGATGCCGTGATCCGAATGGCAGGAATCCGAAGAAAAGCAGATTTTGAGATTAAAAAGAAAGGCTTGCTGATCTTTTGTGCGGATAATGGAGTTGTTTCAGAGGGAGTGACCCAGACCGGACAGGAAGTGACAGCAATCGTTGCGGACAATTTTACAAAATGTGCGACGAGCGTATGTATTATGGCAGAGACCGCCGGAGCGGATTTATTTCCAATCGATATTGGAATGGTGACAGATGTTCCGTCGGTGACAGATCCGAAAGACAAAGTGATGTATGGAACAAAGAATATGGTGGAAGAACCTGCAATGTCAAGAGAACAGGCTGCGCAAGCCGTTCTTATTGGCATACGAAAGGTCAAGGAGCTGGCAGAACAAGGGTATGATCTGATCGCAACCGGTGAGATGGGGATTGGAAATACAACGACCAGCAGTGCTGTTGTGTCCGTTCTGCTTGATGAAAGTGTAGAAAATGTGACAGGGAGAGGCGCAGGCCTTAGTTCAGAAGGGCTGAATAGAAAGATTCGTGCAATTGAGAGAGCAATTGAAAAGCATCAGCCAGACAAGAAAGATATTTTAGATGTCTTGTCCAAAGTCGGAGGGCTTGATATTGCCGGAATGACAGGTGCATTTCTCGGAGGTGCGATCTATCATATTCCAGTTCTGATCGATGGATTTATCTCTTCTGCAGCAGCATTATGTGCAGTACGAATGGTAACGGAGACGGCAGATTATATCCTGGCATCACATTGCTCGGGAGAACCGGCGGGGCGAATGGTCTTAGAAGAGCTGAAACTTCCATATCTGATTGATGCAAATATGTCTCTTGGAGAAGGCAGTGGTGCAGTTGCAGCAATTCCACTTCTTGAGATGGGTGTGAATGTTTATCGGAAGATGAGTACCTTTGAAGAGATTAAAGTAGAGCAGTATGAAGAACTTAAGTGAAGATGAGGAGTAAGAAAAATGTGGTTATTGAACGCAATGATCATTGCAATCGCAATGTATTCTAAGATTCCGATGCCGCGGGTTGACTGGAATGAAAAAAATATGAGATATGCGATGTGCTTTTTCCCATTGGTCGGAGTTATAATTGGAGTATTGGAAATAGTTGCCGGGAATCTAATCACAGTATGGAAGGGAGAAGGAACTTTCTTTTATGCAGTTGTACTGACTCTGATTCCGGTTTTTATAACAGGAGGAATTCATCTGGATGGATTCGCAGATACAATGGACGCAAAAAGTTCTTATGGAGACCGGGAGAAGAAACTGGAGATTCTGAAAGACCCTCATACGGGAGCATTTGCGATCATCAGTCTTTGCTGTTATTTCCTTTTGTGTGTGGGGATTTTTAGTGAAATGAGAACAGAACGCCTGTTTGCAGCAGCACTCGTGTTCGTGTTTTCACGTTCATTGAGTGGGATTTCTGTTGTGACATTTCCGGCGGCGAAGAACAGTGGGCTGCTCAGGACATTTCAGGATGGCGCACAGAAGAGAAATGTAAGGATTGTATTGATCTTCTGGCTATTTGCAACAGTAGTCGGATTCTTTCTGACAGCGGGATTATGCGGAGTGGCAGCAGCTGCTGTCGGACTTGCTGTTTTCTTTTATTATTATCAGTTTAGCAGAAAACAGTTTGGAGGTATTACAGGTGATCTTGCCGGATACTTCCTGCAGTTATGTGAACTGTTTATGCTGGCAGTGCTTGCATTATTCTAGAAATGTTATTGCATATAAATGTTTTATGATAGATGCTATTATTATAGAAATGAAAATGAAATAAAATAGATTTTTTTGGAGTGATTTATGGAGCTTATTTTGATCCGGCATTTGAAGACACCGGGCAATGAAAAGAGACAATATATTGGAAGTACAGATGAAGAACTGTCAGAACAGGAAGTACTGAACTTTAAACAGAAATATAAAATAGATAGCTATCCACAGGTACAGCAAGTGATTGTCAGCCCAATGAAGAGATGTATTCAAACGGCAGAGTTGATTTATCCGAAGAACCAGATCACGCAGGAAGTATTGTTAAAGGAATGTGATTTTGGTATTTTTGAAGGTAAGACATATGAAGAACTGAAAGATAGAGAAGAATATCAGGCATGGCTGGATTCCGGTGGAACGATTGCATTTCCGGAAGGGGAGGAACAGAAGGAATTCCGTTCACGTTGTGTGAGAGGCATGCTCTGTCAGGTTGATAGATTATGCAAAGAAAATGTAGAAAGTGTAGCTTTTGTCGTTCATGGAGGAACGATTATGGCGGTGTTGGAACAACTGGCGGAAGACCAAAAAGATTTTTATCACTGGCAGGTGGAAAATGGCAGAGGATATAGAATGCTTGTTGACGAAGAAGAGTGGAAGTCCGGCGTTCACAGATTTTATGAAATTCAAAAACTGGGAGGCGCGATAGAATGAATGGGAAGATGATAATCCTGGCATGTGTTACAGGATTTCTGTTAGATTGCATTTTCGGAGATCCGGTCTGGATGTACCATCCGATACGCGTGATCGGAAACCTGATCAGTGTGTTGGAAAAAGGATTGCGGAAGCTGTTGTGCAGTCGGATTCCTGCGTCAGAACAAGAGAAGAAAAACAGAAGAGAAGTTCTGGCAGGTGGAATTTTATGGATTCTGACAGTTTCGTTATCCTTTCTTGTACCGGCGGTACTCTTATTTGCTGCAGGAAAGGTTCATCCGGCAGTACGGTTTCTTTTGGAAACCTTCTGGTGTTACCAGATATTTGCGGCGCGGTGTCTTGTAGGAGAAAGTAGGAAGGTTTATCAGAAATTAAAAGAAGACGACTTGCCTGGTGCAAGAAGAGCTGTATCCATGATTGTCGGAAGAGACACAGAGAACCTTACAGCAGAAGGTGTGACGAAAGCTGCGGTAGAGACAGTGGCGGAGAATACTTCCGACGGCGTGACGGCTCCACTTTTATTTCTTCTGATCGGCGGCGCACCGCTTGGATTCTTATACAAGGCAGTGAATACGATGGATTCCATGCTTGGATACAAAAATGAAAAATATCTGTATTTCGGAAGGATTCCGGCAAAGATGGATGATGTATTTAATTACATCCCAGCCAGGTTGACGGCGTGGTTTATGATTGTGGCAGCATTTTTGATGGGGATGGATGGAAAGAATGCGTGGAAGATTTATCTGCGTGATAAGAGAAAACATGCAAGTCCGAATTCCGCCCAGTCAGAGGCAGTCTGCGCAGGAGCGCTTGATGTACAGTTAGCCGGGGATGCGGTTTATTTCGGGAAAGTCTATAAAAAGGATTATATTGGTGATGCAATCCGCAAGATTGAACCGGAGGATATTCTTCGTGCCGGGAAATTAATGTATATGACAACGATACTGATGATGGTTGTCTTTGGAGGTTTATTGTTATGGATTTATTGATTCGATTTGCAAAAATGGAAGATGCAGAAGAACTTCTGGCGCTCTATACACCATATGTAACGGATACAGTGATTACATTCGAATATGAAGTTCCGTCGCTGGAAGAATTCAAAGATCGAATGCGTCAGACGATGAGAAAGTACCCGTATCTGGTCGCAGAACAGAATGGCGAGATTCTTGGATATAGTTGTGCAGGGGCATTTAAAGGTCGTGCAGCATATGACTGGGCAGTGGAAACAACAATTTATATAAGAAAAGACCGGCAGAAAACCGGAGTTGGTAAAAAGCTGTATGAGGCACTGGAGAAAGTACTGCACGCTCAGAATATTTGCAATCTATATGCATGCATTGGATATCCGGAGATTGAAGATAAATATCTGACAAAGAACAGCGCACAGTTCCATGCACATCTTGGATACCGTATGGTGGGAGAATTCTATCATTGTGGATACAAATTTAACCGTTGGTATAATATGGTCTGGATGGAAAAGCTTCTGGATCCAGAGGTTAAACATCCAAAGCCGATCAAATGGATGGAAGAGAATCGCGAGGAGCTGGAGGCAGTACTTTTAGATTAAAAATGAAACACATAGAGAAGTAGGAGTATGATTCATGGAATATGTACACGGAGGAGACATTTATACATATGGAGATGTGCTGGATTTTTCAGTCAATGTAAATCCTTACGGTCCGTCAGAAGAAGTTCTTGAAGCGGCAAAAAGATCGATGGATGAAGTGAATCTTTATCCGGACAGTCAATGCAGACGGCTCAGAAAGAGACTGGCAGAGAAAAAAAGTCTGCCGGAGGAATATTTCCTTTTCGGAAATGGAGCAGCGGAGCTGTTCTTTTCTGTCGTTCTTGCAGAAAAACCAGAGAAAGCACTTCTTCCGATTCCGGCTTTCGCAGAATATGAACAGGCACTTCGGACGGTAGACTGCGAAATCATTTATCATGAGTTGAAAAGAGAGAATAACTTTGCATTGACAGAAAGCTTTTTGGAAGAACTAACAGAGGATATTGACCTTGTATTTTTATGTTCCCCGTCGAATCCGTCAGGTCAGGTGATCGAACCAAAGCTGATGGAACAGATTCTTACGCGATGTGAAGAAAAGAAGATTCGTCTTGTTTTAGACGAGTGTTTTATTGAATTTCTGGAAGAAGCGCAGAAGTATACCATGGTGAAAAAGGTGACAGATCATGCGAGCCTTTTTCTCGTACAGGCATTTACGAAGATGTATGGGATTCCGGGATTGAGACTGGGATATGCAATGACATCGGACGGAGAACTTAGAGAGCGGATGCAGCAGATCCGTCAGCCGTGGAGTGTGTCGGTTCCGGCGCAGGCAGCAGGGATAGAAGCACTGACAGAGAGAGAAGAACAGAGAGTTCAGAAAATACGAAACAAAATCGCGGAAGAAAAAATGCGCATGGAAAAGAAAATGCGTGAGTTTGGGATTAGATTTATTCCAACAAAGGCAAATTTCTTCTTATTATATAGTGAAATCCCATTGTTTGAACGATTGTTAGAGCAGGGGATTTTGATTCGAAATTGTGAGAACTATAGAGGGTTGAAGAAAGGCTGGTATCGGATTGCAGTGCGGACAAAAGAGGAAAATGATGTTCTTTTACGGGCACTTGAAACAATCCTGTCAAAACAGTGAAGGAGGCGAAAAATATGGCGAAATCAATTATGATACAGGGAACGATGTCGAATGTCGGAAAGAGCGCACTGGCGGCAGGTCTTTGCCGTGTCCTGAAACAGGATGGATACAAAGTTGCACCTTTTAAATCCCAAAATATGGCACTCAATTCTTTTATCACAAAAGAAGGACTGGAGATGGGAAGAGCCCAGGTGATGCAGGCAGAAGCTGCAGGGATTGAACCGGAAGCAATAATGAATCCAATTTTACTTAAGCCGACGAACGATACAGGCTCTCAGGTGATTATCAATGGTAAACCAATCGGAGTGATGGCTGCAAGAGAGTATTACCGTCATAAGAAGGAATATATTCCGGCAATTATGGATGCATATCATGAGTTAGAAAAAAAGTATGATATCATTGTAATTGAAGGTGCCGGAAGTCCGGCAGAAATCAACCTGAAAAAAGATGATATTGTAAATATGGGAATGGCAAAGCTTGCAGATGCACCGGTGCTTCTTGTCGGAGACATTGATCGTGGTGGAGTATTTGCCCAGATCGCCGGAACCGTAATGCTGCTTGACGAAGATGAGAAGGAGCGAATCAAAGGAACGATCATTAATAAATTCCGTGGAGATGTATCCATTTTGGAGCCGGGCCTTCGGATGCTGGAAGAAAAGACGGATATCCCGGTAACGGGAGTAGTTCCGTACTTTTATTTAGATCTGGATGAGGAAGACAGTCTGACGGAACGATTTCAGAAAAAAGAAAAACCGGGACTGATTGATCTGGCAGTGATCCGATTCCCAAGGATCTCTAATTTTACTGACTTAGCACCTTTAGAAGCATTGGAAGAGGTGAGCGTGCGTTATGTTTCATCTCCGGCTGAGTTTGGAAATCCGGATGCGGTGATCCTTCCGGGAACAAAGAATACGATCAGCGATCTTCTGTGGATGCGTCAGAACGGACTGGAAGCAAGAGTTCTGAAACACAGCGCACAGAACAAACCGGTCTTTGGAATCTGTGGCGGATATCAGATGCTTGGAATGGAGATCTCAGATCCAACAGGAGAAGAGTACGGAGGAACTGTACAGGGAATGGGACTTTTGGATACAAAGACCGTGTTCCGTCCGGAAAAACACAGAACCAGAGTAAATGGAACATTTGGCGAGATGAAAGGAATCCTGAAAGAGATGGAGGGACTTCCTTTCGAAGGATACGAGATCCATATGGGAGAGACGATTCTTGATGAGCACGCATCTGGGCTTGTAACAATAGAAAATGATTCTGATACGCTACAACAAGGACATCCGGATGGTTCACAGAAGGAAAATGTCTATGGTTGTTATGTGCATGGAATCTTTGATTCACCGGAAATGTCAGGTGGTTTTTTGTCAGCTTTATTAAAAGAAAAAGGATATGATTCAGAGACAGTACAGGCAGTAGACTGGAAGTCTTATAAGGAAGAACAGTATGATAAGCTTGCAGATATCGTTCGTGCTAGTCTGGATATGAAAGAAATTTATAGAATTATTGGATTGTAGAGTTTGTAATGAGAGGGGCAAAAAGATGATTACAGATTTAACGAAAGAACATCCGAACAAGACATTATGGCGGTTCCTTCTACCAATGTTGTTCAGTGTGATGTTCCAGCAGATTTATAATATCGCAGACAGTATGATCGCGGGAAGATTTGCAGGAGAAAATGCGTTGGCAGCAGTCGGCGCATCTTATCCGATCACAATTATTTTCATGGCATTTGCCGTGGGAATGAATCTGGGGGCATCCGTAGTCGTATCAAGACTGTTCGGAGCGGAAGACAGGGGCGGTGTGAAGCGTGCGGTTACAACGGCATTTCTTAGTTCTATGGTGCTGGGAATCATGCTGACATTATTCGGGTATTTCTTTAATCATCAGATGATGAAATGGATCCGCACACCACAGAATATTATGGCAGATGGAGTTTTATATTTGAAAATTTACATTTTCGGAATTATCTTCCTGATGCTTTATAATGTGTGTACCGGAGTATTTACAGCACTCGGGGATTCTAAGACACCGTTATATTTTCTGCTTGGTTCCTCAGCTGGAAATATTATTCTTGATTACATCTTCGTAGCAAAATTCCAGTGGGGTGTGAGCGGTGTTGCCTGGGCAACATTTATCGCACAAGGTGTGTCAGCCGTGCTTGCATTAGTAACACTTCTCGGAAGATTGCAGAAATTTGCCGGGGAAGAAAAGCAGCCGTGGTTTGATAAGAAATTATTTGCACAGATCATGGCGATTGCAATTCCAAGCATTCTTCAGCAGAGCGTATTGAGTGTAGGAAATCTTTTCGTGCAGGGAATTGTAAATCAATTCGGTTCAGCAGTTGTTGCGGGATATTCGGGAGCGATCAAGCTGAATACATTTGCCATTAATATCTTTATGACACTTGGTTCCTGTCTATCCAGTTATACGGCACAGAATATCGGCGCGGGAAAGAAAGAACGAATTCCATTGGGATTCCGTACCGGAGTGAAATTGTCAGAGCTTACGGCATTACCATTTGTTATTCTGTATTTCATTTTCAGTCGTCAGATGATGGGACTGTTCTTAGGTGCGGAGAGTGTAGAGGCGATCAGCGCAGGAATGGCATTTTTGAAAATAGTATCGCCGTGGTATTTTATGATTGTAATTAAGCTGATGACAGATGGAATTATCCGAGGTTCCGGAGCGATGGTCTATTTTGTGGTTGCAACAGTTCCGGATCTTATTTTGAGAATCGGATTTGCGTTGGTTTTGACAAAAAGCTTTGGAAGCACCGGAATCTGGATGGCATGGCCATTTGGTTGGATCGTAGCGACCACATTAACATTGATCTTTTATAGAAAGTTGGGATATAAGAATGATAAAAGCAGTGATTTTTGATATGGATGGGGTTTTGATTAATACAGAACCGCTTCATTATCAATGTTGGGTAGAAATTTTTAAAGAACGATATGGAATTGACTTAGATTACGATGTATATAAACCATGCATTGGATCTACAAGACTCCATTTCATGAATCTGATCAAAGAAAATTATGGAATCACATTTGAAAGTCTTGAAGTTATGAATCAGATTATGAAAGAAAAGAAGGATGAAATTATTGCAAGAGACGGATTCCCTGAGATGCCGGGAGTAGGGCAGATGCTTTGCTGTCTGAAAGATGCGGGGTATCGCCTGGCCGTGGCCTCTTCTTCTCCGAAGCCTGTAATCACAGAGACGCTGGAAACGCTGGATCTGATGAAATATTTCGACGTCGTGACAAGTGGAGATGAAGTGAAGAATCCAAAGCCGGCACCGGATACATTTCTCTTTGCAGCGAAACAGCTGGGTGTACCGGTAGACGAGTGTATTGTAATCGAAGATTCAACGAATGGAGGAAAGGCTGCTAAGGCGGCTAAGATGCCATGTATCTGGATGCATAATCCGGATTCCGGAGACCAGGAGATACCGGATGCAGTGCTCGAGATTACGGCCTGGACAAAGGAGAATATAGAAAAAGTCATGAAGTTTTTACATTGAAGTATTATTAGGATGTGATTGAATGAAAAAACTGAAATTTATATTTGGTAAGCTTAGTATTCTCTATTACATTTTGTTTTTGCTCGTGACCTGTGTACTTTGCAAGTACGGAAGCATCAGACAGCTGAAGTTTGCATTTTTGGCTTTAGGTATCCTTCTGATACTCAGTCTTTGTATCTGGATCGGCTGCCTGATCGCGGAAAAGGAAAATCCTTTAAAAATGAAAGGCGCACTCAGGAAAACAGTGTTTGGTACAGAAGCTCTGATTCTACTTGCAGTGACAATCGGAGGGATTTCTTATATCGTATATACAGCAATTCCTTATAATGGTGCATTGTCCTGGAAGGTAGATAGCCTGTTTAAGACGAAGAAAATTGAGTATGAACATAACAACTTCTTTCGTGATGGTGCAGAAGGGCTGATAAAAGATATCAATAAGAAATTGAAACTTCCGGACGAGTTATATATCACAGATAGTTTTGAGATGTCCTTTGATAAAGACGGAACGATAACCCGCGTGTCGGCCTATCTCTACGGAAAGAATGAAAAGGGAAAAGATAAGACCTATCTGATTGATTATGATATCGATAAAAGTGATAAGATTGTTGTGCAGATTGCAGGTTACGCAAATGCAGATTATGATGATGACAAGAAATTAGATCCTATGTTTATTATTCTGGAAAAATCAGATTGTAAGATGCAGGTGACACAATGGAATCTGAATTATGCATTTGCAGATAATCCGCCGGAATATGAAATCCTGTATTATGGAAAACGCTCCTTCGCTTCTTCGGAAGGTCTTGTTTATCTTCCGGGAGATGTGGATGGTGACGGAGCAGTCAGTGGTATGACTGATTTCACAGCACTGGATAGCGGTGGAGAAGCACTTGGATATGAAGTGTCTCTGTATCTTCCGCAGGATGAATCTGTGACGCCGGTGCGTTATATGATGGAACCAGAATATATCAGTCCTGATACAATTAGTCAGAATGAGCAGGCGGAGAAAGATTCACAGGCGAAAGAACAAGGAAAAGAGAATAATACCTGGACGGTCGATACGGACGGAAGTGGTGTTGTCCGATTCTTCTTAAACGAACAGAAAGGCTGGAAACTTTCAGTTGTTGATGCGGCTCTTGGAACACGTTATTACAAACTGGAAACTACGTCAGATGGTGGATATAACTGGACAACAGTAAATGAAGACCCATTCGACGGAAATGGCGGAGCAGGAGAAGGGATACAATTCTTCAACGAACAGTTTGGTTTCATCGGTCTGAGCGGGGCATCGCAGACACATTCGTCTATTTATGTTACAAAAGATGGCGGAAAGACACTGAAGGAGATAGAACTTCCGATGGATACTGTGACAGAATATCCGTTGCATATGCAGGAATATGGCTTCACGCCTGATGATTATCAGTATCTGGAAATGCCACAGCAGGATGGAGAGAATTACACGATCCATGTGATGAGCCAGAGTGGTGAGATGGAAGGCCTTGTGTTCACATCTGAAGATCAGGGTGAGAACTGGAGTTTTGCAGGGGTGTTTGATGAAAATAACTTATCATAAAAAACAAAGTATTTTGAATCAATACAATCTGGGAAAAGTTAGGAGGCGAAACCATGGCATACAGCGAATTAATCAAAAATTTTAACAAGATACGTGATTACATGCGGGATTTTTATGTCTACGGTTTCAAGAGCCGGGATGATTATACGAAAAAAAGTGCCAGATCTTATGATGACGAGAAACGTCGGATAGAGAGCTGGCTTGGTAACTATATGAAGTTTCATCAGACCGCTGATGGTAAGAAAGTATTTCTGGCAGCGTTTGAGCATGCAAGAGTATTTGACATCTCTACGATCAGAAAAAACTCAACGAATATGTAAAAGAAGGCTTGTTGGTAAGACGGAAGAGTGGAAAGACGATGCTATACAGTCGTACAGAAGAGCTTGAAATGCCAAGTAGAGATGTTTTGAATTTTTTTTCAGAAACCGCACCATGTGGTGTGATAGGATCATTTTTGGAAGATAAAACAAATAATATTGCTGACCATTTTGCATTCAAACATCATTACATAACCAGTGCAATGGACAGTGAAGCTTTGTGCATGATACTGAAAGCAATTCATGAAAAAAGAAATATAACAGTTGAGATGATTAATCGTAAAAAAGATCGCATTACGGAAACGAATGTTGTTCCGCTTCGAGTGATGATCAGTGTACAGAGTGGGAGACAGTATATAATGGCCTATACCCCATATTTTAAACGAATAACAGCGTATCGTCTTGATAATATTGTCACTGTTAAAATTGGAGAGATTGCAGATCGGTTTGATGAATTACGAGATAAACTGAGTGAAATGCAGCAACATATGTGGGGAGTTGCTACAGACAGTCGATCTGGAAATCGGATGGAACATATTGAATTTACAGTTCAATATGATGATGGAGAACAGCATATACCAAAGCGATTAGAGAGGGAGAAACGAATCGGTCGGTTGGAGTACATGGATGAGCATACATGTCGATTTTCTGCTGATGTTTATGATGCAAGCGAATTGATTCCATGGATACGTACATTTATTTGTCGAATTACAGATATTTCAATTTCCAATAAGGCTTTGGAAAAACAGTTTAAAGAAGACTTGCAGGCGATGTATGAAATGTATGGATTGAAAGGGGAGGAATGATTATGCTGTTTCATGAAATTTACAGTACATATTTCCAAACTGTTGCAAAAATCTTGGCAGAAGCGGTAGAGCATCCGCTTACGACTGGAGAAATCAACGCAATCATTCAGGATTATGCATTTGAAGAAAGCACATTGAATATTCCGGAGTCTTTGGGAATGGCACATTGGCAATTATTGAAAGAAGATGGAACAACCACTCTCAGAAAGAAGCCAACGATGCCACTCACAATTTTGCAGAAACGCTGGATTAATGCAATCGCATTAGATCCGAGAATACGTTTGTTTACGGACCGGCCAATCGTATTCTCAGATGTCGAACCATTATTTCTTCCAGAAGATATTTATGTATTTGACAAGTATTCAGATGGCGATCCGTATGAGAATCCAGAATATATTCGGAACTTTCGGTTGATATTGGATGCGATCAAGCATAAGTACCAGATACAAATCAGTATTACAAATCGTCATGGAAAACAAATAACAACCAGAATGATTCCAGAATATCTGGAATATTCCGAGAAAGACGATAAATTCCGGTTAATTGGAACAGGAAGCAAACTGGGAAATACGATCAATCTTGGCAGAATTAGTTCTTGTGAAAAGTATGAGAATCAACAAGGTGGAAAAGTTGGGAAAAGAAATCAGCCGCGACCACGTAAAGTGATATTTGAACTGATTGATGAGCGTAATGCGTTGGAACGTGTTCTGATGCACTTCGCACATTTAGAAAAACAAGTCGAGAAAATAGATGAGCGAAAGTATCAGGTTATGTTGTACTATGACAAAGAGGACGAAACAGAGATTTTAATTCGTGTTCTTTCGTTTGGACCAATGCTTCATGTTGTAAAACCTGTGGCATTTATTAATTTAATAAAGGGCAGATTGTCAGATCAAAAAAGTTGTGGGCTGTAAAAGTTCGCAACTTTTTTTCCATGATAAAAAGAATCAGAAGAGATAAACTTGGATTATGCGAAAGGATGTGAATGATATGTTTGAAATAAAGGGAAAAGTTACAACAGCGATTTGCTATGCAAAGGTGATTGAAGATGAAGCAATCGAGCAGATTAGAAGAATGTGTGATTATGATCTGACAAGGGGAAGCAAGGTGCGGATTATGCCGGATGTCCATGCCGGAAAAGGTTGTACAATTGGGACGACCATGACAATCACAGATAAGATTTGCCCTAATATTGTAGGAGTCGATATAGGCTGTGGAATGTATACTGTAAAGCTGCAGGATCAGGTAATAGATTTTGAAAAAATAGATGAAGCATGTCATTATATCCCTTCGGGAATGAATGTATGGGAAGGAAGAATGGAGCGTTTTGATTTAACGCAGCTTAAGTGTTATCGATCTTTGAAAGATGCAAAGAGATTGGAAAGATCACTTGGAACACTGGGAGGGGGAAACCACTTTATCGAGGTTGATCGGGCAAAGGACGGTACATATTATCTGGTCATTCATTCAGGAAGCAGGAATTTAGGAAAACAGGTAGCTGAGATTTACCAACAGCTGGCGATTGATTTACATGCGGGAAAAGAAGAGTATTTTAAAAAACGAGATGAGATTATTCGTACTTACAAAGAGCAGGGGAGAAGGGCAGAAATCCAGGAGGCATTGAAGCACTTAAAAAAGAATTATGAAATCCAGGAGTTGGATGCTCCCAACGATATCTGCTGGCTTTACGGGTCATTTATGGATGATTATCTGTATGATGTTGAAATTTGCCAACGCTTTGCAAGAAGGAGTAGAGAGCGCATGGCGGAAATTATTATTGAAAGAACCAAAATGACGCGAACAGAAGCTTTTCATACCATTCATAATTATATAGATGTCAATGAGATGATTCTTAGAAAGGGTGCCATTGCCGCACATTCTGGTGAAAAAGTATTGATTCCGATTAATATGAGAGATGGTTCTATTCTTGCTGTTGGCAAAGGAAATGTGGAATGGAATAATTCAGCACCACATGGAGCTGGTAGAATCATGTCCAGAACAAAAGCAAAACAGTCCATTGATTTAGAGGAATACAAAGCATCCATGCAAGGTATTTATTCTACTTCGGTGAATGCGGATACATTAGATGAGGCACCAATGGTATATAAATCGCTTGCGGATATCATTGATGTGATCAGAGATTCTGTAGAGATTATCGATATTATGAAACCAGTATATAATTTCAAAGCCTCTGATAGTGAGGTGCCTTGGAAAAAGAGAGGTGACACAAATGAAAGAAAAGATACAGGAGCAGCTTCGGAGAATTGAAGAAGCGGAAAATATAAAAATACTTTTGGCTGTTGAATCGGGAAGCCGTGCTTGGGGATTTGCATCTTCAGATAGTGATTATGATGTGCGGTTTATTTATATCAGAAGGCTAGAGGATTATCTGCGACTGGATGCAATTAGAGATGTGATTGAACTACCAATCGATGATGTTTTGGATATCAACGGATGGGATTTGCAAAAGACATTGAGATTACTGCATAAGTCAAATCCAACATTATTTGAGTGGTTTTCTTCGCCAATTGTTTATCAGAAAACAGAATTTGCCGACGAGTTTCGTGATTTGATGATGCATTATTTTTCATCAAAGAAGACGTTGTATCATTATATTAGTATGGCGGAAGGAAATTATCGGGAATATCTGAAAGGTGAGATCGTCAGAGCAAAGAAATATTTCTATGTCTTACGTCCGGTACTGGCATGCACATGGATCTTGGACCGAGGTACGCCTCCGCCTATGTTGTTTTCGGAGTTGGTAAAAGAAGAACTGCCGGTAGAATTAATCAATCCAGTGAATCAATTGCTGGAATTAAAGATGAACTCATCCGAAGTAAAATTGATTAAAAGAATTACGGAAATAAATGAATATCTTGATGAAAGTATTTCGAGTATCAAAAGTGCAGTGAGATTACTGGATGATAGTCATACACCAGATTGGAATGAGTTGAATCAATTGTTTTTGCGAGAACTAATGAAGTAGACGTAGCTTATAAAATGAAAGGAATAGCATAGTCTCAAAATATCAGCAGAGAAAAAACGATTTTAGTTTTCACAAAATCAATTTTACGGTAAAAACATACCGTCTAGAAAGCTATGGTCCTATGTCAAGACTTTTTAAGCTCTTATCTAAAAGACTATTATTGTAGTGCGCCTTGCGGCGCTCGCTTTTAATGGGTGAAAGCCCCTAATCCGCCCTAGTAGTGGGAAGGATGCAGCTGAGACCAAGGGTGTCCATCGTGTGATGGAATCTGAAGGAATGGTTTTTTGAAGGTTATCTGCATTTTTTGTGTCTTGACTCATTGCAATCAAGCCAGTTCTCGGTCGATAGGACATTAATTATATGTTTTGTAAGGGAAGGTATTAGTGACATGGATATAACTTTTGGCTACGGCTAATCCAAGTACCCCTCTAGCTACTTCAAAACTGTAGCCAAGTTTGTTTTGGAGAAACTCCATACATTGTGCAGATGTTCTTTGCATGGGTGTGCCGTCTATCTCCATGAAATGGTGTATAAATTCGTTCACACTAAACAACCTCCTTTCTGTAAGATGACTATATCATAAGATGAAACAGAAGTCAACAGAATACTAATAACTAGTTATAAGGAATTTTATTGTTTACATTACGGTTAGATTGCTGTATAATGGTTTTAAGATTGAAAACGCATTATAATATTTAAATTAGTGTGGTTCTTAGAAAAGGATTTTATTTAAACATGGAAAATTATACATTTGTTCTTACACCAGCTAACCGCAAAGTAACTCCTAATTATTGTAAATTAGAAGAAAAGTACCATATTTTTACTATTGCAGCACAAAACTGTAATAACGGTATTACGTTTTCGCGTTCAGGGAAAAAGATAACAATTCAGAAAATAGAGTCAAATCAAATTGAATTAATTCTATCTTCTGATTCCATATTACCTTCTCCTACCAGGAGTTTATCTGCTTTTAGCCGAGAATTAATTAGGCTTAATGAAGAAAGTCATTGCTTAACGGACGCTATTTACAACCATACTTTATTTCAAACTCAGTTAATCAATATGAAAAAAGATATAAATTCTACAAAGGAAATTACCGAAGCGGAATTAATAGTTGCTATTACAAATCTTCTATTTAAACCATCAAACTATAATTCTATGTACAGAAGTAACACGATTAATAAGCTAAAAGAATTGATGCTTCCATTTATTCGATAATAATGAGCTTTACTAAAGCGTATTCGGATGTTAGTTAGCTATAGAATGATTGAGGAGAGGAAGACTTTATTATTAAAGAAGGAGGAGGTGCGAGTTTATGACACGAACAGAAAAAAAATTTGGAGAACGTAGTAATGATGATATTATTCGTGAGATCTTGAGAGAACATGCAAGTAGAGAAAATCCAATAGGAAGAAAAGAGATTATCAAACATGTAATAGAGATGGGATATGTAGATGAAGAAAATAAACCTAAAATAAAGCGTGACGCAATTAAGGGTTTTGCAGATAGAATGGGTGCAAGAGATTATGAAACGGAAGAAGAGTGCGATGAAATTATAAGAGAATGTCGAGTGATTGAGCGAGAAATTATATTTATTAAAAAAGGTCAGGAAGGACGGACGATTGGATACTGGATGATGGAAACATTATCTGACACGGAATGGATGTTTCTGATGGATTCAGTACTTAATAGCAAAATCTTGACCAAGAAAGAGGCAGATAATCTTGCAAATAGGATTACATTTCTGGCTGGCAATAGATTTTCTGATTTGACGAATTATCGTCACCGTATGGGGAATCAGCCGTATTTTGTTGGAGATGATGATATAGATGAAAAAGTTGGTTATATAGAAAGTCGCGTCTTACAGCAAGTTCGGTTAATCAGACAGGCGATTAAGCAGGGGAAAAAGATAAAATTTAATCTGTGCGTGTATGATTATGGAAATCAGAAGGTAAGGCTGGTACCATATGGAAGACATGGAAAGGTACTGCCAGAGACACCGGAGAAGTATAAAGAGGATGTACACAGGATTTGTTCACCATTTGATATTATATTTTCTAATGGACGCTACTATATGTTGGGAGCTGATCTGGAAACGGAAAGACGTACAGACTTGAAATATAAGCTGTACAGAATTGATTTGATGACAGACGTTACAATTAATCGAGCTAAAGCTGTTACAAAAGAGGAGGTCGGACTTTTAGAATTAAATGATCTATTTGAATATAGAATGGAAAATCCGTATATGTTCACAGGTAAGGTTGAGAGAGTAAGAATACGTATAGATGCAGATCAATTCACACAGGTTGTGGATTGGTTCTCAGATCGCTTTAAGGTTGTAGGATACGATGCGGATGAAAACAAGTATTATGATATAGAACTCAAAGTAAATCTCAATAGTTTTACTTTTTGGGTATTGCAATATAGCGGATGTGTAGAAGTTCTTGACAGAGGGAAAAAAGGCGAGAAATCCTATAGAAATAAGATTAAAGAAACATTGAAAAAAGCATTGGAAAAGTATGAGAGGTAAACATGAATATTAATTTGATGACTTGGAATATTGATTGGTTTAGAAACGGATGTCGTTCCGGAAAAGATATGGAATACTTTGAGGAAGATAGCAATTATGAAGTATATAACAATGTTATTGCGATAGTGAAAGAATTTTTAGAAAAAGAAAATAGTGTTGTTTTTCTTCAAGAGGTCCCATTTAAAGCAAAGGGAGAACGATGGCATCAACATTATTTGTATAAAGAAATTTATAAAGATTTTCCACCTGAAGAATATGATATTAAAGTGAATGACAATTTTGCATATCGGTGCACAATGGCAATATCTTTAAAAAACACTTTTGATAATAATGTATCTTATTATCCTAAAAATAACAGAACTGTTGCTGTTAGAAAAAATGATATTGTTTTTATGGGAGTCCATATGCCAACAGGCTTTAAAACAAAAGATGATGATGATACTATGTGGACGGATTTAATTAGTTTTGTTAAATCAAGTGATAAAAATATAGTAATTTGTGGAGATTTTAATGTATTTATTGGATGTAAGTGTAAGCAAAAATTAACAGAAGAACGATATAAAGAACTTCTTGGCCATGCAGGATATTGTGAACCAGACGGAGATGCGAAGTCGAAACCAACTTTTAAGGACTTATCTCATATTGATTATATTTTAGTTAGAAATGATTTAAAAGATAAAGTTAAGAGTTATAAAATATTTGAAGAAGGAATGGGATTATCAGATCATGAACCATTGATTATTGATATAGATATTTAAAGAGAGCCGAACGGACAATGTCATTAAGTTAAGATGACCAATCAAGATTTTAGCATCATAAATGATGCTAGGGTCTTTTTGTATGGGCTTTAGCCTGTTGAGAGCGTTGGAGTTTTTCGTGATCCGAAAAATGAAAATGCTCGAAACAAAAACTCACCGTAAACGCAAAATAGCAAGTACCTGTTCAAAATCATCCAATGTGAGATAATAGACTCATTACTACAAAGTCCAAATAGTTTAGTACTCAACTTTTTAGACTTTACCACAGGAGGTGAGTCATGAAATCTCACACAAGTTTAGTTGCACAACAACCCCATCTGAGTGAATGGGCTGATCTGTTTTTTGCAAGCACCTTTTTGGACATTGTTGCATGTCCAAATTGGAGAGTGTGTGAAACTTTTTCTGTAAATAGCTAATAACAACAAGGTCTTCTATGGT
>SAMEA3387476__coassemble_2078_pt1 | contig 11004 bp, 6 predicted proteins | sample SAMEA3387476__metabat2_low_PE_028 | metagenome-assembled genome bin SAMEA3387476 (sample SAMEA3387476) | Felis catus | biome: Faeces | place: United Kingdom | collected 2012
AGCAACCGGCTCATAACCGGTCGGTCCTGGGTTCGAGTCCCCGAAGGTCCATTTAGCTAGACTGCTTGGAAGTAGTAAGGGGCAGCGAGCTGACAATTAAATATTTGGCCCAGTGGCTCAGTTGGTTAGAGCGCCGCCCTGTCACGGCGGAGGTCGAGAGTTCGAGTCTCTTCTGGGTCGTTCAAGATGCGAAAGCATTTTGAGGAATGCCGCAGTGGCGGAACTGGCAGACGCCCGGGACTTAAAATCCCGTGGGTAGTGATACCCGTACCGGTTCGATTCCGGTCTGCGGCATTATTTTTTCTCTGAGATTTTTGTGAAGTTAATATTTGCAAGAATCTCAGAGTTTTTTGTTTTATGCATTCCATTTGGAGGCAAAGATATTATTCAAAAAATAACGGCATTGAATCTCATCTTACGAGATACAATGCCGTTATTTTAAAGTCTTCACACTTTTCATTAAAAAGTGGACCTGGCGGGAATCGAACCCGCGTCCAAAAACCTGTCCCATGTACTTCTACTATCATAGTCAGTTATTTGACATTCCCTCTGCCGTACGAAAACTAACATCCTTACGGGTTCAGTAGCTTCATAATACGCCTGACAGCTCAAAGCTTTGCCGTCATCGTTTCTCACATAGTCGGTGCCAGATTCCTAAAGTGTGAGTGCTTCAGGGCTGACATGCAGCATTTAGGCTGCAGCTAATTCGAAATTATCGTTAGCGTTTAATTTTAAGTTTGCGATTTAACGCATCAGCCTACGGATAGCTTCTCCATCTTCGAGATCCCTGTCGAAACCAGTACAAGCCCTGATCAGGGTAGAGTAATAAATACTCTCTACTGTAACAGACACATTCTCTTGTGTGCTGTACATACTAATATAGTAAAAAGAAATATAAATGTCAAGTGATTATTGCGTTAAAAGAAGTGAAAAAGCAGTAAAAATTTAGCATTTTTAATGTCATTTCACATATTTTTTATAAAGATAATTACTGTCAGACAGGGAAGAATGTGTTAATATAATAATATGAGTAATTATAAATCTTAACAAGAAAATTCGGAAAAAGGAGAGGTTTCTTATGCCAACAACATACGCACATTATAAATTCGGAAAAGAGGTGCTCAGCGCACTTCCAAGACCCCTTCAGAATTCTATAGAAGCGCATAGAGAGTTGTTTGATATTGGGTTACATGGACTGGATATTTTATTTTATTATAATGCATTAAAGAAAGATCCGGTGAATGAACAGGGGCATACACTTCATGAACAATTTGCCGATGAGTTTTTCCATCATGCTGTTGAAGTGATTGAGAAAGCAAAAGATCCGGCAGCGGCGCGTGCATATATTTATGGATTTATCTGTCATTTTGCTTTAGACAGTGAATGCCATCCTTATGTTGAAAAAATTATGCAGGTCGGAAGAGTTTCACACAATGAGATTGAGATGGAACTGGATCGAATGATGCTGACGGAAGATTATCATGATCCTTTGCGCTATCTGACAGCAAAGCACATTCAGCCGAAGATGGAGTATGCGGAAGTGATCGCACCATTTTTCAAAGATGTAACAGCCGAGCAGATCTATAAGGCATTAAAAGGGATGGTTTTTTATCATAAGCTGTTTCTGGCACCGACATCTGGAAAGCGAAAAGCGTTGTTTCTTGGGATGAAGGCAGTGGGGAAATACGATTCATTGCATGATATAGTGATGAGTGTAAAGCCAGATCCGTTATGTCAGAAATATTGTAAGGTTTTGAAACGGCAATATTCAGGTGCAGTGCCGTTAGCTGCGAGTCTGATCGTACAGTATCAGAAGAAATTATTCCAGGATACACCGCTTCCGGAACGTTTTCATGAGACATTCGGTGCAGGAGAAGAGTGGGAGAAACTGCGTCTGTAGAGAATCGAAGAAAAGAGCAACAGACTGCTTGCCAGGAGAGATGCAGAAGAAGAGAAAAAGAGTCAGGAGAATGTAGATGAAGGAATTCGTTAAAGTGCAGGATATCACGAAAACTTATAAAATGGGTGAAGTTGAGATTCATGCAGTGGATCACATCAGCTTTTCGATTGAGCAGGGAGAACTTGTTGTAATCGTTGGACCAAGTGGTGCAGGTAAGACAACTGTGCTTAATATTCTCGGCGGAATGGATACGGCAACAAGCGGGAAGCTGTATGTAGATGGAAAAGATATTACAGCTTATAATTCCAAACAGCTGACAGGATACCGCAGAGATGATATCGGATTTGTTTTTCAGTTTTATAATCTTGTGCCGAATCTGACCGCATTGGAAAATGTTGAGCTTGCGTTGCAGATCAGTAAGGATCCGTTGGATGCACAGGCAGTTTTGGAGGAAGTTGGTCTGGGGGAACGGAAGAATAATTTTCCGGCACAGCTTTCCGGCGGTGAGCAGCAGCGAGTTTCAATCGCGAGAGCATTAGCGAAGAACCCAAAGCTTTTGCTTTGTGATGAGCCAACAGGTGCATTGGATTACAATACAGGAAAATCAATTTTGAAATTACTTCAGAATATGTGTAGAGAAAAGGGAATGACAGTTATTATCATTACACATAATCAGGCACTTGCGCCGATGGCAGATCGATTGATTCATATAAAAAATGGACAGGTAGCAAGAATAGAATCTAATGAGAATCCGACTTCGATTGATGAAATTGAATGGTAGGGGATGTGGATGAAGAAAGCATTACGAAAAAACTTTTATATGGAGATCCGTCATAGCCTTGGACGTTTTTTATCCATTTTCTTTATTGTTGCGATAGGATGTGCATTCTTTTCCGGAATCCGTGCATCAGAGCCGGATATGAGATATTCAGGAGATGCATATTTCGATGAGAAGAACCTGATGGATATTCAGGTAATGAGTACAATGGGACTGACAGAAGATGATCTGGATGCAATTCGTGCTGTGGATGGTGTATTGAATGCAGAAGGAAGCTATGCAACAGATGTACTTTGTACGATTCGGGGAAACCAGGTAGCAGTTCATGTTATGGCGCTCCAGGATAAGATGAATCAAGTTCAGTTAGAAGATGGCAGGCTTCCGGAAAAGGAAAATGAATGTGTAATAGATGCAGATTATCTGGATGGAAAGAATCTGAAGATTGGGGATAAGATCACATTATCGAGTGGGACTTCGGATTCTTTGGAAGATACACTTAAGACAGATACATTTACCATTGTTGGTACGGTCAGCAGTCCGGAGTATATTGCATTTCACAGAGGCAGTACAACAATCGGAAATGGAAGTGTCAGTGCCTTTCTTTGCGTTCCGGAGAAAGCATTTTCATTAGATGTGTATACAGAGATTACAGTGCAGGTTGAAGGTGCAAAGGAAGCGACTGCATTTACGAAAGAATATGAAGAACATGTGGATTCTGTGCTGAAAAAGGTTCAGGCAATTAAAGCGGAAAGAGAACAGGCCAGATATGATGAGATTACTTCGACAGCGCAGGAAAAAGTGGATGAAGCACAAGAAGAGTTAGCTCAGGCAGAGCAGGATCTGGCGGATGGAAAAAAAGAGGTAGAAGAAGAACTTGCAAGTGCAAGAGAGAAACTTGATGTAGCGCAGAAAGAGCTTGAACGAGGAAGAAATCAGCTGGCAGCTTCGAAGCTTGAACTGGAGCAGTCGAGAAATCTTCTGATATCAAAGCAAAAGGAGCTGAATCAGTCCAAAGCACAAGTTGAGCAGGGAGCACAGGAACTTAGCGAAAAACAGATTGCACTTACAACATTAAGAAATCAGCTGGCACAACTGAAAGAGCAGGAAGAAAGTCTGGAAGATCAGAGACAAGAACTTTTAGCGCAACAGACACAGATGCAGCAAAAGAAAGACGAGCTTCTGAAAGCAAAGGAAGAATTGCAGCAACAGGCAGAAGACTATCAGTCTGCGTATCAGCAGATTTATCAGCCGTTGAAAAAGTCTTATGAAGAACTAAACACACAGCATGAACTTCTTCTACAGAACTATGAGGCACTGAAAGAAGAATACGACCGGAAGCAGGAAGCAGGAGAAGAAGATCCGGAATTAAAGGCTCAGTTAGAACAGTTGGAAGCTGAAAAAACAGCAATGGAAGAGAAGTTGACTGAATTGAAAGCAAATCTGGATAAAATGGAACTGGAGGCGAAAGCTACCGAAGCGGAGATTCAGAAAAACCAGGCAAAGATCGAAGCCGGATTGATGCAGATCAACGAAGGGCTTCCAGCAGTTGAAGCCGGGATAGCTCAGATTGAAGAAGGTATTCCGGTATTGCAGGATAATATACAGAAACTGACGGATGTGTTGACACAGGGAGATGCTGCAATCCTTACCGCAAGTCGGCAGATAGATCAGGCAAAGGCGCAGATTACATCCGGTCAGCAGCAGATTGACAGCGGATGGCAGCAGATCAGTGAGGGACAGAAGAAGATTGAGGAGGCACAGCAGCAGTTAAGCAGCGGAACAAAGGAGCTGGAAGACGGTTGGGCAGTGTATGAGGAAGGTCGTATAGAAGCTCAGAAGAAGATTGAAGATGGAGAGCGGCAGATTACAGAAGCAAGAGAAGAGCTTGCGAAAGCACAGCAGAAGATTGATGATCTTGAAAAGCCAAAGTGGTATGTTTATGATCGGAACAATCTGACAGAATACAGTGGATACGGAGATAATGCAGACCGTATGCGGGCAATCGGTAAAGTGTTCCCACTCATTTTCTTTCTTGTTGCAGCATTGATCAGCCTGACAACAATGACACGGATGGTAGAGGAGGAGAGAACGCAGATCGGTACTTTGAAGGCTCTCGGATATGGAAATGCTTCAATTGTTGGAAAATATCTCTGGTATGCGATCCTTGCGACATTAACCGGTGGTGTTTTCGGAATTCTGATTGGAGAAAAGATAATTCCATATATCATTATCACTGCATATAAGATCTTGTATCGTCATATGTATGATGTTGTGATCCCGTATAATTTGTATTATGCTGTAACAGCATGTGCAGCGGCACTTGCATGTACAGTAATCGCAACACTGTTCTCATGTATGAAAGAATTACGAGAGCAGGCAGCAGAATTGATGCGTCCGCCGACACCAAAACAGGGAAAACGAGTATTTCTGGAACGAGTTCCGTTTATCTGGAAAAATCTGAATTTTACATGGAAATCGACCGTGCGTAATCTGGTGCGGTATAAAAAACGCTTCTTCATGACAGTATTTGGAATTGGCGGTTGTATGGGCATGATGTTGTTTGGTTTTGGATTAAAAGATTCTATTTCAGCAATCGTTCCGCTTCAATACGAACAGATTCAGCTTTATGATGGAGATGTTATTTTAAAGGAAGATGTGACAGAAGAAGAGAAAATTGAGGTTCAGAAAGAACTGGATACGGATAAGAAGGTATCAGTGACTGCAGAAAATCTTTTGAAAAATATTGAGGTCAGTTCAGGAGAGTCTTCTCAGGAAGTTTATTTAGATGTACCAAAAGATGTGGAAGCATTCAAAAAGTTTGTCGTGATCCGGGATCGGAAGACAAAGGAAATTTATTCCTTGGAGGATAAAGGAGCAATCCTGACTGAAAAAGCAGCGAAACTGCTGGAAGTCAATGTCGGTGATAAATTAACGATTGATACAGATGATGGAGAGAAAACAGTCTTGATCAGTGCAATCTGTGAGAACTATATGGGACATTATCTCTATATGACATCTGAAGTCTATGAAAAGACATTCGGTGAGGCTCCGGACTATAATTCGATTTATTATAGAACTCAGGACCGTACAACAGAAGAGGCAAAGGATGTCGGCGAAAATATAATGAAGTGTGATGGAACACTTAGCATCAGCTATACGACAAGCCTGAAAAAGCAGGTGGATCATATGCTGGAGAGTCTGGACATCGTGATTGTTGTATTGATTATTTCAGCAGGAATGCTGGCATTTGTAGTGCTGTATAATCTGAATAATATTAACATTACAGAGCGCAAGAGAGAACTGGCAACATTAAAGGTACTTGGATTTTATGACAAGGAAGTTTCTTCTTATGTTTACAGAGAGAATATCCTGCTGACCTTGATTGGGGCACTGGCAGGATTGTTGATCGGAAAAATTCTGCACCGCTTTATTGTTGAGACAGTGGAGATTGATTCGGTTATGTTTGGACGAAATATCGATCCACCAAGTTTCCTGTATGCCTTTCTTCTGACAGTGGCTTTTTCATTGTTTGTCAATGGAGTGATGTATTTTAAGTTAAAGAAGATTAACATGGTTGAATCACTCAAGAGTGTAGAATAAGACAGATTTGTCAGGAAATATAATAACGAACATAATAATGGATTGCAGAGAAGCTGCATGGAACATAGATATAATTGTGAAATGTTCCATGACAGCTTCTTTGTTGTTGCCGGCTGCATATAGCGTAAGCTAGCATGAACAGTAACTTTTTGTTAAAAAGCACTTGAAATATACCTGTAGGGGGTATATATTAATAATTAGAAAATATACCCCCTGGGGGTTATACGATAGGAGAAATACAATGGAAGAAAAGAAAGTCTGTCCGGGATGTTGTCACAAGACAAAGGACCGCCCGGAAAAAGAATATAAAGATCTGATGAATCGTCTGAGTAGAATTGAAGGACAAGTCAGGGGAGTTCGAAGGATGGTTGAAGAAGGCGCGTATTGTCCGGATATTCTGATTCAGGTATCTGCGGTGAATGCGGCTCTGAATAGTTTCAATAAAGTGCTTTTGGCAAACCATATCCGGACATGTGTGGCAGATGATATCCGGGATGGAAAAGATGAAACGATTGACGAGCTCGTGACGACACTTCAGAAATTGATGCGATAAAAGATCTGAAGAGAGATCTGGCACAAAAAGTCCGGATCACAACTTGAAGGAGGAGTAAGATGGAACAATATAATGTGACGGGAATGAGTTGTGCAGCCTGCAGTGCCCGTGTTGAGAAGGCAGTTGGGAAAGTCCCCGGAGTTGAGAACTGTTCAGTCAGTCTTCTGACGAATTCCATGGGAGTGGAAGGCACAGCAACAGTAGATGCGGTCATTGCGGCTGTTGAGGAAGCTGGATATGGGGCAACGTTGAAATCTGCAAAGAATGAAGGGCATGGGATGAATCAAAGTGAGCAGAACTGTGCGGAAGATGCGTTGAAAGACAGGGAGACACCGAAGATGAAAAGGCGTCTGATTGCTTCTTTGTGTTTTTTGATTCCGCTCATGTATCTGTCAATGGGGCATATGATGTGGGGCTGGCCACTTCCGGTATTTCTGGAAGGGAATCATGTGGCGATGGGGCTGGCGCAGCTCCTGTTAACGACAATCGTTATGGTGATCAATCAGAAGTTTTTTATCAGTGGATATAAAGGCATGATCCATAGAGCACCAAATATGGATACGCTGGTTGCACTTGGTGCAGGTGCATCTTATGGATATAGCGTGTATGCATTATTCGCTATGACAGCAGCGCAGACGGCAGGTGATATGGATCATGTGATGGAGCTGATGCATGAATTTTATTTTGAATCAGCAGCAATGATTTTAACGTTGATCACAGTCGGAAAGATGCTTGAAGCGCATTCAAAGGGAAAGACAACAGATGCATTAAAAAGCCTCATGAAGCTGGCACCAAAGACAGCAACGCTCCTGCGTGATGGAAAAGAACAGGAAGTTTCGATTGACCAGGTGAGAAGAGGAGATCAGTTTGTTGTAAGACCGGGGGAGAATATTCCGGTGGATGGAATTGTTCTGGAAGGAAACAGTGCAGTAGATGAAGCTGCCCTGACCGGAGAGAGTATACCGGTAGATAAAGCAGAAGGGGATAAAGTGTCTGCGGCTACAATGAATCAGTCAGGTTTTCTGCGTTGCGAGGCGACGAGAGTTGGCGAGGATACGACTTTGTCACAGATCATTCAGATGGTAAGTGATGCGGCAGCAACAAAAGCGCCAATTGCCAAAGTGGCAGATAAAGTTTCAGGAGTATTTGTCCCGGCAGTTATTTCTATTGCAGTTGTCACAATGATTGTATGGCTGCTTGTCGGAGAGCCTGTTGGATTTGCACTTGCAAGGGGAATTTCTGTTCTGGTAATCAGCTGCCCGTGTGCATTAGGTCTGGCCACTCCGGTTGCAATTATGGTTGGAAATGGAATGGGCGCGAAGAATGGAATCATGTTTAAGACAGCTGTTTCGCTGGAAGAGACAGGAAAGACGGAGATTGTCGCACTGGATAAGACAGGAACAATCACAAGTGGAGAACCGAAGGTGACGGATCTGCTCCCTGCGGACGGAATGACAGAACATGAATTATTATTTTTTGCAAATGCATTGGAGAAGAAAAGTGAGCATCCGCTTGCCCGGGCAATTCTTGCAAAGGCAGAAGAAAATGGGGAAGCAGAGCAGAAAAGTGAAATCACACAGTTTCAGGCAGTTCCAGGAAATGGTCTGTCAGGAAAACTTGGAGAGGACTGGCTGTACGGAGGCAATTTTAAATTCATTTCAGACAAAATGAAGATTTCTGCCAGCATAAAAGAACAGGCGGAACGGTTGGCACAGCAAGGAAAGACCCCGCTGTTCTTTGGAAGGAATGAGCAGTTCCTTGGCATGATCGCAGTTGCGGATGTGATCAAGGAAGATAGTCCACAGGCAGTGAAAGAACTTCAGAATATGGGAATCCATGTTGTTATGCTGACCGGAGATAATGAGCGCACAGCGAAGGCAATTGGTGAGCAGGCAGGTGTGGATGAAGTGATCGCAGGTGTTCTTCCGGAAGGAAAAGAACAGGTGATCCGCAAGCTGAAAGAAAAAGGAAAGGTTGCGATGGTAGGTGACGGTATCAATGACGCACCGGCACTGACCAGGGCAGATATGGGAATTGCCATTGGAGCGGGGACAGATATTGCAATCGATGCAGCGGATGTTGTGCTGATGAAGAGCCGGTTAAGTGACGTGCCGGCGGCAATCCGTATGAGCCGTGCAACATTACGCAACATTCATGAGAATCTGTTCTGGGCATTTTTCTATAATGCGATAGGAATTCCACTGGCAGCAGGAATCTGGATCCCAGTCTTTGGTTGGAAATTAAATCCGATGTTCGGAGCGGCGGCAATGAGCCTGTCCAGTTTCTGTGTAGTAACAAATGCATTGAGACTGAATCTGTTTAAAATGTACGATGCCAGCAAAGACAGAAAAAGAAAGATGAAAAAGGTAGAAACAGCAGAAAATACTGTTTCAGATATTGTCTTAGCAGACAAAAATGAGTCAGAAAACAAGGAGGAGACAAAGATGACAAAGACAATGAAAATCGAAGGAATGATGTGTGGACACTGTGAGGCGGCTGTGAAGAAAGCTCTCGAGGCACTTGAGCAGGTTGATACAGCAGAAGTCAGCCATGAGGCCGGAACAGCGGTTGTGACACTGAATTCCGAAATCAGTAATGAAGTGCTGAAAAAGACAGTCGAAGACAAAGATTATACAGTAACAGCGATCGAGGATTAATGAGCAAAGAAGAGGTCCCCTGCGGAAATGAAAGATTCTGCAGGGGACCTTTTGGATTAATCCTTGTATACAATCTTTCCATCACAGATTGTATATTTTACTTTTCCATACAATTCCCATCCGGTAAATGGAGAATTAGAAGACTTAGAGGCATAAGTCTCAGGAATCCATTTCTCATTTGGATCAAACAGTACAAGATCAGCTGATTTTCCTTCTGCGACAGAACCGCACGGAAGGTGATACAGGCTGGCAGGATTGATCGTCATCTTCTCAATCAGCTGGCTTAATGTCAAGTGTCCCGGACGTACAAGGGAAGTGATTCCGAGAGCAAGGGAAGTCTCAAGACCAATAATACCGCTTGGTGTTTGTGTGATAGGGCGGGATTTCTCTTCTGTACTGTGTGGCGCGTGGTCTGTAGCAATCAGATCGATCGTACCGTCTTTGAGACCTTCGATGATAGCAAGGCGGTCATTTTCTGTACGAAGCGGTGGGTTCATCTTGGCAAGTGCGCCGTATTTTAATACAGCTTCATCTGTCAAAGTGAAATGATGCGGAGTTGCCTCTGCATGCAGATTTGCTCCCATAGCTTTAAAGGTACGTACCAGTTCAACGGACTGTCCGGAGCTGATATGCTGGATCACGACCTGTGCACCGGAACGAAGCGCCAGCAGACAGTCTCTGGCAACAAGAGATTCTTCAGCAATCGAAGGAGATCCGTAGATGCCCAGCGCATCAGATACAGGTCCGTGGTTGATTCCATTTGTTTCAATAAATGCAGGATCTTCTTCATGAAGACTGATCGGAAGGTCAAGTGCCTTCGCCTCTTCCATTGCCTTATAGAGAAAGGCAGCATTCTTAAGAGGAATTCCGTCATCTGTGAATCCACAGGCACCGGCAGCGGCAAGTTCCTTCATAGAAGTCATCTCTTCCCCCTTGAGTCCGCAGGAGACAGCAGCAGCCTGGAAAATATGGATGTCTTCCAAAGCTTCCCGTTTCATCAGTTCTTTGAGAACCGGAACAGAATCGATGACCGGTGAAGTATTTGCCATACAGATCACGGAAGTAAATCCACCGGCAGCAGCTGCAAGAGATCCGGTATGGAGATCTTCTTTATAAGTAAATCCGGGATCACGGAAATGAATGTGTGTGTCAACAAGTCCTGGAGAAATCATAAGTCCTGCAGCATCAAGCTCATCCTCTCCATTTTCAGGTGTCAGAGTTCCGGCATCTGCGAGTGTCTGGATCAGACCGTCTGTGATGCGAAGGTCGACAAGACGTTCTGTATCAGATGCAGGATCAATTAGAAAACCATTTTTTATAAGCATAATTCATCCTCCTTTTGCTGTTAAGTATACCGTATTTTTGATAGAGATTCAAATTTATTAGAAAATGTGTTATCATAAACACACCGTAAGTTACTGCTCACACTATGTGCGACCAGTAACGCATCTCGCCATTTTGAATCGCCTTTGGCGATGGGGCGAGATGCATTCAAGCCAAAACATGCATCCTCCGT